>Ga0136633_1000194_pt1 | contig 46044 bp, 35 predicted proteins | sample AntDrymeUQ832206_2_FD_105494 | JGI IMG/M metagenome (GOLD analysis project Ga0136633, IMG submission 105494) | Polar desert sand microbial communities from Dry Valleys, Antarctica - metaG UQ83 (22.06) | ecosystem: Environmental > Terrestrial > Soil > Desert | place: Antarctica: Dry Valley... | reverse complement strand
TCGCTGACGCACGACGACGTCAGCCTCTTCGTGGCAGAGATCGTGGGCGGCCCGCCCGGCCCGGCGCTGTGGCACGTGCTGCGAAACCGGCTCGGATCCTGGGCGCCACGGCCGGTCGGCGACGTCCGGCCGCTGACCACCCTACCCGGTGTTGCCGGAGACTGACGTCGTTCGCCCGTTGACGCGGCGCGTCAGAACGTCACGCGTACGGCGGCGCGCAGCAGTCGCGGGTCGACCCAGATGTTGGGCTGGCCGAAGGTCGGGCCGGAGAAGTCGGCCAGCGCCTGCGTCTCCTCCGAGTCGACCACCGCCTGGTTGCCGAGGTTGAACGCCTCGAGAAAAATGCCGAGGCGGCCACGCGTGACACCGAGCGGGAACGTCTTCTCGGCGCGCAGGTCGAGGCGGTTGATCGCGTCGGCCCGCCGCGTGCCCTGGGGCTCGACGCGCACCGCCTCGAAACCCTGTGGCAGGCCTGTGATGCGGACGCGGCGACCCCAGGCCTGTCCCGTGGTGTAACGATAGACACCGCTGACGTTGGCGCCGCCCAGCCAGGGCAGGCGCACCACGCCGAGCACCTTGGCCTCATGCGTCGGATCGAACGTGGCGTTGCCATACGCGTTGATGAACGAGTTGGGGTTGACGAACCGTCCAGGGCTCCCGAGATCGAAGCGCGCGGCGTTGACATGCCAGCGATTGCCGACCGTGCCCTCGTTGCGCGACCACGTGTAGGAGGCCTGTGTCTGCCACCACCCCTTGAAGCGCCGCTTCCCGATGAACTGCACGGCGTCGTACCGGTTGTAGGCGTTGTCGGGGTTCGTGTAGACGAACGACCGCTGGCCGGGGTTGGCCAGCGCGAACACCTCGATGAGCCCCGCATCGTCGGCGGTGTTGGCGATGTTGTCGGGGCCGGGGTCGAGGCGCTGCACGGGTGACCACGCCGACCCTTCGTCGACCAGGCCCATGAATGCGCTGAAGCGCCGCGAGATGCCCTGAACGGTGAGGACCACGTCGCCAGGCAGTTCGTGGTCGAGGCCAATCACTCACTGGTCCACACCGGAGTGCCGCATGTCTGGGTCGATGCGAAACGGCGGAACCGTGCGCTGGGACTGCACGACGAGTTGGCCGTCGACCGACATGGAGAACGTGACCGGCGTCATGCCGGTGATATCGGCTTGCGAGATGCGGCTGCTGAAGATGGTGTCGTGGTAGCGGCCGTAGTGCACGCGCGCCACCGTACGGTGGTCGCGACGCACGTCCCAGGCGAGCCCTATTCTTGGTGAGACGGGCGTGGTCGAGAAGACTCGACCGATGCTCGGCGCGCCGCCTCGGTTGCCGTCGACGCGCACCCCTGCCGACAGCGTCAGCCGGCCCGCGACCGACCAGGAGTCCTGCGCGAAGGCCGACCACCGCTGCGTGGTGGCCGTGCCGATGTCACCTGCCCAGGTCTCGATGCCGTAGGGCTGCCCGTTGGCTGTGTAGTTTGCGGCTCCCCCAGGATAGCCGATGGTCTGGGTGGCGTCGGTCATCTCCAACTCGATGCCGCCCTTCAGGTCGTGGCTGCCGCCCCTACCCGTGAAGTAGTGCGAGAGCGTGGCCGTGGACTCGTGGCGAAGATTCTGCTGATCGAAGTAGTAGAAGCTCGTGCCCGTGGTGACGCCGGTGCTGATGTCGTAGAACGGGGCGGGTGCCGAGCGGGTGCGCGGCGCGCGCGGCCCCTCACGCATGTCCATGTCGAAGCCGCTGTGCCGGAACTCGACGAGCGTGCGCGAACCCAGCGTCCAGTAGCCGCGCAGGTTCCAGGCGGTCTGGTCGGCGGAGATGTCGCTGGAGGCTTCGAGCGGGGTGAAGCGGTCGATGTACTCGCCATCCACCCCGCGCGACCCGACCTGCCCGAATCCCTCTACGCGCAGCGTCGGCGCGACGGCTGCGGTGAGCTTGCCGATCCACTGCCATTCGCGTTCGTCGCGCGAGCCGTCACCCGCGTATCCGGCGGGCGTGTCGTCGTGCCGCGCGGCCTGCAGCCCGGTGAAGTACCAGAGCCGATCACGCCTGATGGCGCCACCGACCTGCGCGCTCGTCTCCCACCACGAGCGGATCTGCCTGGACGCGAAGTTGGTCTGCAGGCGATCGGCGAGCTCACGCGTGTTGTTGGCCAGCCACCCCGGCTGGATGGTCCAGGACTCGACGAGTCCCGACGTCCGGTTGCCACCCGAGCGCAGGACGCTGTTGGCCACGACGCCGGTACTGCCGCCATACTCCGCAGCGGCACCGAGGCCGGCGACATGCACCTGCTCCACCCAGTTCTGGTTCACCCGCAGTTGCGGATCCTGGAACGCGGGCTCGGTCGTGTTGGTGCCGTCGACGGTGAGCAGGTTGCTGCGCTGGCTGCCGCCGTACGCCACGTCGGCGGCGATGCCGGGCACCAGGTTGATCAGGCGCGAGACATCACGAGTGGTCGGAAGGTTGAACAGCAGGGTCTGGTCGATGCGGAATGGGGCCGCGGGGCTCTTCACGTCCACGCCGACCGCCGTGGCCTCGACGACGACCTGATCCTGCAGACCGGCCACGTCCAGCACCATGTCGATCGTCACGGTCGCACCGGGCTCGAGCGCGACGTTGGCGCGACGCACCGGCTGGAAGCCGCCGGCGTTGGCCGCGACATCGTACGAGCCGGGCGCCAGCGCGGGTGCGCGGAACGTGCCGTCCTCGGCGCTGCGCAGCGTGCGCGCGCCGCCGATCAGCGCGTCACTCACCACGGTGACCGCCGCGCCAGCCACCACGCCGCCGGAGCGGTCTCGAAGGGTGCCGGTGATCGTGCCCTGCGACACGCCCTGAGCCATGGCGGTGCCGGTGCCCATCAGCGGCAACAGGAGGATCAGGACGGCGTGCGATCGCATTCCCACATTGACTCCCTCGCGCTCGGCTGCACGCAGCACGGACCCGCTCGCGCCGAGCTGGCGCAGGGGTTACCCGTACTGAGTCGTGCGCAGCTCTACAGAGGCAACGTCGTGGCGAGGCACAGCGAACGGCGCGCCGCGCGACGCTTTCCGCGCATGCCGCCTGCTCCCCGTGTGCCGTGGCGGCCTGTCGCTCAGGCGAGCGTCCACCCGTCCCTGTACTTCGGGCGCTTGATGAAGCGTGCCGCGTCCGGCGCGTTGGTGATACGCATGTTCGCGTGGTCCCAGAGGATCTTCTTGCCGGCGCGGTAGGCGACGTTACCGAGATGATTGGCCTCGGTGAGCAAACCCGAATACGCGAAGTTGCACGTGGTCGGCGCGCCGGTCTTGCAGGCGTGGATGAACTCCTCGTGGTGCCCGAGCGACTTGGGGATCGACTGCGGGGGCGGCGTGTAACCGGCAAACTTCTCCTCGGGGAGCAGCACGAACTTGGAGTAGTCCGCGAGCAGCATGCCCTTGTCGCCGATGAACAGCACGGCGCTGTCCCACTTCGGGATGCCGCCCTGCGTCCAGATCTCCGGCTTGGACGTCCCCTGGTGCCAGGTGAGCGAGAGCGCCGGCTGCTCGCCGTCGGCCTCGTAGATGTATTTGGCCGACATCGACGCGGGGGCGAGTTCGGGATGGACCGGCGGCCCGGACGCCTCGACAGACGAGGGGGACTTGAGCTTCAGCGCCCAGAACGGCAGGTCGATCCAGTGGCTGCCGAGGTCGCTCATGGTCCCGTTGCCGAAGTCCCACCAGCGATACCACTTCGGGCCCGGGACGTAGACGTTGTTGAACGGGCGGGCCGGGGCAGGACCGAGCCAGAGATCCCAGTCGAGATTGGCGGGAACGGGATCCACGGTGGTCGGGCGATCCTGCACGAACACGATGTCCTTGGCCGCCGTTGCCTCGGCCTCGCTGGCGTGCCAGCCCCACGCACGCGATACCCAGACGTGGCACTCGGTGACCTTGCCGATGACCCCACCCTGGATGTGCTCGACGACGCGGCGGTAGTTGTCGCCAGCGTGGATCTGCGTGCCCATCTGCGTGGCGACGCCCGCCTTCGCGGCGGCTTCGCGGATGACGCGCGCCTCGTGGACATTGTAGGTGAGCGGCTTCTCACAGTAGACGTGCTTCTTCAACTGGAGCGCCGGGAGCGTCGCAAACGCATGCGTGTGTTCGGCGGTGCTCACAGCCACGGCGTCGAACTCGCTGGCGTGATCGAAGACACGACGGAAGTCGTGGAACGTCCGTGCCTGCGGGTACATGGCGGCGGCCCGCGCGAGGTTGTCCTTGTTGACGTCGCAGAGCGCGACGATCTGCTCGCCGCCAAGGCCCTTGAGCTGGGCGCCGCCACGTCCGCCGACCCCGATCAGGGCCACGCGGAGCTTGTCGCGTGACTGGGCGCGCGTCGGCCCGGAGCCGACGGCAAGGGCCGCGGCGGCTGCGCCTGCGGTGGAGAGGAATGTACGACGAGTGGGACGAAGGCCGTGGGCCATGGACGCTGGTCTCCAGGATGAGAGGAAGGACTTGGACCGGCCCATCTTGCCACGGCCCGCCGGGTGTGTCTCTCACGCCACCCGTAGGACGGACGGCTGGCGCTGCGCGGGTTGGAGTGCCGGGCCGGTGCGGGCGTACCATGCCTCGACGTTCTCGACCGGGGACGCGCAGGTTGGGCGTGTGGGGCGGCCGCCTCGGACGTCGGCCTGCGGCATCGCGAGCACGCGCGTGCTCAGAGCGCGCTTCGGCGGCCCACCAGCCTCGTCGCCAGCCGTGTCGGCAATCCTCGGCGTCGACAACGTGCGGGCCGTGCCCGAGCCGGCGACCTGGCTGCTGGTCGGCCTGGCGACGGCATGGGGTGTGCGGCGACGACGCGCCGGTCAGGGACGCGCCGTCTAGATTTTCACGCCCGCCAGCAGCGCGAGTTCGCGCCACTTCCAGTGGCAGTCCACCTGGTCGTAGCCGATCTCGCGCAGCCATTGCAGCTGCGTCTCGACCGGCGTGAGTTTGTTGGACGGGTCATCCTGGTCGGGCGCCACATCGAGTGCGGCCAGGAACCACAGGTGCAGGGCCGGCGTCGTCGAGGCCACGTGTTCCAGGTTCAGGAACACGCCGCCCAGCACCAGCCGTGCGTGGACCTCGTCGTACAGCGCGCGCTTGCGGGGATCCACGAGGTGGTGGATGGCGAAGCTGGACACGATCAGGTCGAACGCTCCGAGGTCGGGCAGCGGCTGCGACAGGTCATGCGCGCAGATGGCGACGCGAGGGTCGGCGTCGAATCGAGCGTGCAGACGACTGAGCATCTCGTCAGAGAAGTCGAGTGCGACGCCGCTCGCGTCTGGCAGTCGCTCGAGCAGCATCCCGATCAGGCGTCCCTCGCCGCTCCCCAGATCGAGGATGCGACGCGTGGCGGCTGGCACACACTCGAGCAGCGAGGCTTCGCCCTCGTCGCGGCGGGGAATCTGGTAGGCGATGGCGAGGTAACGCTGCGCGTGTGCGGCGGACGTCCAGAGATTGATGTCGTCAGTCACGCCACAGCGTAACGTGTGCGGGGCCACTACGCGCCGGCGCGCGTTGCTGCACGACCGGTAGCGTGGCCTGCGCCCTGTACACGACCGCCGTCGGCACGACGTCGGGCGCTTCCGCGTCAACGCGCGTGGGAAAGCGCTCGACAATCAGCTGCGCTTCACCGATGTATGGTCCTGCGTGACGGCCGCTGGCGGATGGTCAAGTGGCAGACCACGCGGCTGCCATAAAACACAATCTCAGAATTGCAGGATTGCGTCGCCACCGACAAGGGTCGAGCTGCGGACGTCGACGATGAAGTTCTGAGATTCTCGAAATTCGGAAATTCCTCAGCGCCATCCTGCCGGTGTTTGATCTCGAATAGGTCCTGACGTTCGCGGCAGCGGAACACACTTCGCTTGTATCGAGCACCGTGGACGGGTTAACCCTGGCACGAGGGCGGTAGGGCCGGTAATCCCACCCGGCCGCTGCTGCTCGCCGAGGTCGTGCTCCCGCGGCGTGAGTGGCGGCGCCCTGCCGCCATCGCCCAAGTCGCCAGGGCGTTACGCTGAGTCGCCCTGGCCCGTGTGGACAAGCGGTGCGGGATACCGGGAAGGCGGGCGTCAGGGCCGTGCCGCGGCCACGCGGCGCCAACGTTCCGTGACCGCGTCGTCTCCGTCGCCAAAGGTCGCGTACCAGACGTCGCCTTCGATGCGGCACGCAAACGAGAACGACCGTCCCCGTAGGCCAGCGACCCGCTCGGAGATGGCCTGCATCACGTGTTCCGTGTACGTCCCGTCGACCACCTTGTACGTGCCGCCGTGGCCTGCAGCCACCATCCCCTCCGCGTCCGGCCGGACGATGAAGAAGTGCGTTGGCGTGACGTGCTTGTATGGAGTAGTGCCCGGAAAGGTCCGGCTCTCGGCCATGAACTGCCACGTGCCGATCACACTCGTCGGCGTACACGGGCCGTCAGGCGCTTGCGCGCCGGTCGTGGACGTCGGTTGCGACGTGGCAAGCGCGGTCAGCAGGATCAATGAGCGCATGGGATCTCCATCGTGTCGGTCAATGTCGGGTTCTGAGCGGGCGGGTCAGTCGTCAGGGATGGCATTGTAGGCCCGGCTGTTTCAATCCCTGGCCCTCGGACGACCCGCCTAGTCGGAACGCCGACCGCCGGACGCCGCAGCGGTACTGCCCGCTGGGGCGCCTCTGCGTGGCAGGTCCGATGCCTTCTGATGCCGTCGGAACTGCGGGGTCAGGGTATCGCCGGCACCTTGGTGAAGACCAGCTTGAACGGCAGTGCGAACGACGCGATCGTGGCACCAGGGTCGCCCGACTGAGCGTTCCTAATCAGCGTCACGCTCGCCCCATTGGTCAGCGTGCGGACGCTTGCGTCGCCGCTGATGAGCGCGGTGCCCTGCACTTCGTAAGCAATCGTCGAGTCGTAGCTCAGGATCAGGAACGTCACGTCCGTCCGGGTGTTCAGCCTTGCCTTGAAGGCATTCGCGGCCCGAATCCGCGGTTTGTCCGACCCGTGGACACGGCACGTGGTGGGGCCGGTCCAGACGGCGAAAGGGTCGGGGTCGTTCACGGGCACGGCCGACAGGAGTTCGTTACAAGCCTCTGCGTTGTCGATCTCGAGAAAGTACTGTCGCTTCGGTGCGCCGTAGCCGGTTGCGTTCTCGCAGTATTCGAAGGGGTTCGTCGAGGAGTCCGGATGGTGCCGGTTGAAGCGGACGAACACCTGATCAACGCTCACTTCGACGCACGACGGGTCACCACTGGCCCGGTAGTCGGTGTAGACCGACCCCAGTAAATCCGGATGGACCCCGTAACCGCCAACGATAGTCATGCTGACAGGCTGCGTCCTCGACTTGCCTTGCGCCAGGGCGTCGGAAGCCGTGGCGGTCAGCACGAGCGCGGCGAGAGCGAATCGAAAGGAATGAACGAGCATCTGGTTCTCCTTGTTGGCGGGCGGTGTGAGGCGGCACCTGCCGTCATCTTGCGTGTGACCTTGTAAACGTCCCCTTGCGGTCGATCAACACAGGTGCGTCCGGGGGTACCATCCGGGTGCCCCCATGCCCGAGAGTGGACCCCCTCGTCCCGACGAGACCCGAGAGCCCGTGCCCGGCACCGCGACGATGCGGCTCGTTGTGCGCGCGCGCGCCGGCGACGCGGACGCTCTGAATGCGCTGTTCGAGCGATTCGGGCCAGAACTCCGCCGATTCGCGCGCGGCCGATTGCCTCGGCAGGTCCGCGGCATCGTCGACACGCCCGACGTGGTGCAGGAGACCCTCCTGCAGACGTTTACCCATCTGAACGGCTTCGATGACCGCGGCGAAGGGGCCTTGCGCGCCTACATGCGCCAGATTCTCGTCAACCGCATCCGGGACGAGATCCGCCGCGCGGCCCGGCGGCCGGTGGGCGAACCGATCGAGGACGCACACGCCGACGCCGGCGTGTCGCCCCTCGAAGCCGCGATCGGACGAGAGGGCGTCGCCCGGTACGAGACCGCGCTGGCGCGGCTGAAGGACGAGGACCGGGAGGTCGTGATTGCACGCGTCGAGTTGGGACTGTCGTACCCGGAGATCGCGGCGTCTACGGGGCGCGCGTCGGCCAACGCGGCGCGCATGGCCGTGGTCAGGGCGCTGGTGCGTCTGACGGAGGCGATGACCGATGACGGGGGACCACGTCGATCCTGACGATCTCGCTGCCGCGATAGCGGATGGCCGCCCGATCGATTGGGCGGCTCTGGCGGAGCAGGCCTCCACCAGCGAGGACCGCGCGCGCCTCGACCGATTCGCACTGGTGGCCCATGTCGCAGGTGTCCACGCGGTGCACGCCGAACCCGCGGCCCCGCGGCGCCTGTCCGATCTGGTGCCCGGCGATCACTGGGGCACCCTGCGCGTCGTCGAACGCCTCGGTGCCGGGACGTCGGGCACCGTCTATCGCGCCCACGATCCCGCGCTGGCTCGCGACGTCGCGCTCAAGATTCTCGATCTGCCAGACACGGCCGATCGCGCAGCGCTCGACGCCGTGCGCGAAGGGCGCCTGCTGGCGCGCGTGCGCCACGTCAACGTCGTGAGTGTGTTTGGCGCCGACCTGCGCGACGGCCGCGTCGGCGTCTGGATGGAACTGGTCGAGGGCGGCACGCTCGAGAGCGAACTGCAGCGGCGCGGCCGTCTGCCAGACGCCGAGGTGCTCACGATCGCCGAAGCTCTGGCGAGTGCGCTGATGGCGGTGCATGCCGCCGGCGTCCTGCACCGCGATCTGAAGACCGACAACGTCATGCGCGACGCGCGCGACGGGCGCATCGTGCTCACGGACTTCAGTGCGGGACGCGACCGCACATACGCGGGCATTGACGGCGCGCCGTGGCCAGCGACGCTGGCGGGATCGCCGGTGTACCTGGCGCCAGAGCTGTTCGACGGGCACCCCGCATCCGAGCAGAGCGATCTCTACGCCCTGGGCGTCTGTCTGCATCGGCTTGCCACCGGACGCTTCCCGGTCGAAGCGGCCTCGATCGCGGACCTCGCAGAGGCACATCGTGCTCGGCGTGGCCTGGAGACGGTGCCGGCGACGTCTGCGCCGTTCGACGTGGTGCTGTCTCGTCTCCTCGCATCAGAACCCGCGCGGCGCCCGGTCTCCGCCGCCGCGTTGCGGCGCGACCTCGCATCGTGCCACCAACCTGTGCAGCCCCATGCTCGGCGTCGCGCGCCTGCTCTGGCCGGGGGAGCCATGGCGGTGGTCATCGCCGTCGCGGGCGTGGGGCTGACCGGACTGGGCCGAACGCCATCAGCCATGGCCGACCTCGGCAGGCCGGCGACACCGCAGACCGCCGCCGCCACCCTTCCGATCACCACCGTCTCCGATGAGGCGCGTAGCCTCTACGCGCGTGCACAACAACGATTGATCGAGGTCTGGGACTGGCACATCGAGGACAAGCAGGCGGCATTGAACGCGGTGGATCGACAGGTGGATGCTGCCCTGGCGATCGACCCTTCGTTCGCGTCGGCCTGGCTTCTGCGTGCCCGCAGCCTCGAGGCGCGCCAGGGGCCGTCCGGCGCCGCCAGGGAAGCAGCCGAACGAGCTCTCGTGCTGTCGGGGGGCGTGACAACGCTGGCCGAACGCGCGGCCATCGAGGGCTATGTGCACCGTGTCCGAGCGGATTTGGAGCCGCACCGCCTGGAGGAACTTCGCGCGGCGGCGCAGGCCTACGAACTGCTGCTGGAGCAGGTGCCTTGGGACTACTGGGCACTGGTCGAACTCGAGCGCCTGTACATGCGGCAACAGCAGCCCGCGTCGGCCAATCGGCTGGCCATCTCGGGCGCAGAGGCGCACCCGCGGTCGGTGCGACTTGCGGCAGCCGCGGCCAATGCGTACGTGCGGAGCCGCAACCGGCAGGCGCTCAGACTGGTCGCCACCCGTGCGCTGGCCACCGCCGGCCCGGAGGAGTTCCGCGTGCCCCGAAACGAGTTGGCACTCCGCCACCTCGCCTTGTGGGAGGCACGCGACGCATGGATGGACGGCGACGTCGGTCGCGTCCTCGACGTGCTCCGTCGGCTCTCGCTCGTGTACCGCTCCACGGCCGGCCAGAGCATCGTCGCCTTCGAGATCGCGAGCGCGTACGAGAGCCTCGGCCGGTTCGACGACGCGCGTGCCGCGGCGGCCACGATTCGTGACCGTCGGATGTTCTTCAAGCAGGCGATGGCGGACGCGCGCCAGGAGCGGTGGGAGCCACTGGCGACGCGACTCAAGCCTGGCGGCGTCGCGCCAGACGACGTGCTCCAGCGCTGCTCGTTCATGTACATCTGGGCGGGTTGGTTCGACGAGGCAGAGCGGCTGCTGGCGATGTACAAGAGTGGAGCAGCGCCGTCCACCTGGCAGCTCCGGCAGGAGTTCGAGGCGACGTTACTGACCGCACAACAGCGGCCCGAAGAAGCCCTGGCCCTGTTCGCGCCGATTCTCGCCGACGAGGAGTACCCGCGCCTCAGGATGCACGAGTTCGTCGCGCGTGCCCGCCTGCAGGCCGGTGACACCGGCGGCGCGTTGACCGTGCTCGAACGCATCCATCGCGACCCCGCCAACGCCGTCTCGCACGGCCTGAGTGCCTACGATTGGCTGCGCTGCGTCACGCTGCTCGCGGAGACCCTCCGCGACACCGGCCGCCTCGACGACGCGTCGCGGGTCGCCGACACGGTCCGTCGCCATCTCGCGGTCGCGGACGCCGACAACCCCTTTGCCGATCGCCTCAGCCGGCTACCCTGACGACACCTGAAGAGCCGCAACCCTCGGTGAGCCATCGTCGAACACCGGTCGGAGTGGGCTCTGCCATTAGTCTCTATAGCAAGGAACACGTCCTTGCTATAGTAAGGACGTGTCTCGCGTCACCAGCAAGCTGCAGGTCACCATTCCCAAGACTGTGGCCGACCGCTATGGGATCGAACCCGGAGTCGAGATCGAATTCGAGCCCGCCGGCGATGTGATCCGCGTCCTTCCCCCGAGGCGGGCGGCCCGCGACCCGGGGAAGCGCGTACAGCGGTTCGACCAGGCGGTGACCCGACAGCGCCAGCGGGAGGCGGGCCGCGACTTTCCTGCCGTCACAGATCGAGGCTGGACGCGCGAGGAACTCTACGGCCGTGGCCACACTGGTTGACACCAACGTCCTGGTCTATCTCTACGACCCACACTCGCCTGAGAAGCAGCGCCGGGCCGAAGCGCTCCTGCGCGAGGGCGTGAAGACCGACAGCGTCCGCCTTCCGCACCAGGCGCTCGTCGAGTTTGTCGCCGCGGTCACGCGAACCACGAGATCCACGGGACCGCTGCTTCCGGTGGCGGAGGCACGGCGCGAAGCCGAGGAGTTGCTCTCGATGTTCGGAGTGCTGTACCCGAACGAGTCGGTCGTGCGAACGGCTCTGCGTGGAGCAGCCATGTACGAACTATCGTGGTTCGACGCTCACCTATGGGCGTACGCCGAGGTGTTTGGGCTCTCGGAGTTGTGGTCAGAGGATTTCCAGCACGACCGGCGCTACGGGACCGTTCGCGTCGTGAACCCGTTCCTCTGATCCCCGACTCCCCAGCAGGGATACCGGATCGGCACCCGCTCGTGGCGCGTTTCGGACTCATGCGCGCCACTGCGTCGGCGGGCTCACCACGCCAGATTGCTGTGGCCGACCACGGTGGCCAGCGCGAAGAGCGCGAAGCGGATCACCCACGGTCGCCAGGCGAGCACGGCACCCGCGGCGATGCGTGGGCCGGCGACAAACACCGAGTACGGCAGGATCGAAAGCACCGTGAACAGGATGAGCCGCGGCGCCTCCGACAGCCCCATGTCGTAGATCAGATTCTGCTCCAGGCCGCCAGTGCTGTTGCGAAAAAGGGCATCGCCGAGGACGGCGAGGGGTACCGCCGCTGTGCGGCGGACGATGCCGGGCACGTACGGTCCTGGCCACGGCGGTTGCTCGCCGGGCCGGAGCGTGGGGCTACCGAAGAACGCCTGCTGCACGCCACTGGCGACCAGCGCGTAGATGGACAGCAACGGCAGCGCCATGTTGAGCATGGGCCAGCGGCGGGCGAGAGCGACGTCCCGGTCGGTGTCCTCGGGGCCACGCGTGAGGAGAATGAACAGGAAGAGCCCGAGTACCACCCAGCCCAGTGTCGGCACGCGCTGGAGCACGCCGAACCAGCCGTCGCCAGCGTCGTAGGGCGGGATCTCGTCGAGGATGGCAAACGGGTCGCCGCCCCACCGCCGCACGACTGCCTCCGCGGCCAAGACCCACCCGGCCAGCAGCAGGTCCTCGACTTCGAGCATGTGGCGCGGCCGCGCCGGCCTCGGCTCACTGCGGCGCGGGTCATCGAGGAGCGGGAACGGTTCCCCGCGATCCTGCGCCGCAGCCTCAGCGCCGCGCGTCTCTGGCGTCGCACGATTGCCGTCACCGATCATGGCTGGCGATTGTATGCGTCGTGCCGGATGGACACGGGGAACGGCGACGGCCGGCTCGCCCTCACCACTTTACCCGATACACGGCGCCGGGTTTACACTCGCGACATGCTGAAACTGCTGACAGCGACGGGAGTCGCGTTCCTGATCACGATGTCGATGGCGAGTGCACAACCGAGCGGGGGGAAGATGGACCAGAAGGCAGGGGGCGCTGCCGAAGAGGCGGTGCGCAGCGCGGAACTGGCGCGCTTCGCGGCGATGACCTCGGGCACGTCCGATGACCTCGGCCGCCTGCTCGGCGACGACCTCATCTACACGCACTCCAATGCGCTGGTGGACACCAAGACGTCCTATCTCGAGAGCATGACTGGCGGTTCGCTCACGTACCACTCGATCGAGCCGAGCGACATGAAGGTTCGGGTCTACGGCACGACGGCGATCATCACCGCCTCGGCGACGATGAAGGTCACATCCAAGGGCGTGCCAGCGACAAACCATTTGCGGTACACCGACGTATGGGTGCTGCGCGACGGCCGCTGGCAGATGGTCGGGTGGCAGAGCACGAGGAAGCCGTAGACCACGGCGAACGCTGTCTGATGCGGACTTCTTCGCTTTCTGCGACCTGGCTCGGGTTCGCGCTGGCTATGTGCGCCACCGCCATGGTGGCGCCGCTCGCGCAGGGGTCCCGGCCCAACGTGATGATTGTGATCGCGGACGACCAGGGCTGGGGCGACCTCGGCGTCACCGGCAATCCCTACGTGGCGACGCCCCGCCTCGATCGTCTCGCCCGCGCAGGCGCCCGCTTCGATCGGTTCTTCGTGCAGCCGGTCTGCGCCCCGACGCGCGCCGAGCTGCTCACCGGTCGCTGGCATCCCCGTGGCGGCGTGCGCGGCACCAGCGCCGGCGCCGAACGCCTTGACCTGAACGTGCCGACGATGGCCGACGTTTTCCGCGGGGCCGGGTACGAGACGGCCCTCTTCGGGAAATGGCACAACGGCGGCCAGGCGCCCTACCACCCGACCTCGCGCGGGTTCGGCACCTTCGTCGGCTACACCGAAGGGCACTGGCCCCTGTACATGGATGCGCCGCTCGAGCGTAACGGCGAGCCGTTCACCAGCACCGGCTATCTGACCGACGTGGTCACCGACGAGGCGATCGCGTTTCTTGCCGTCCCGCGATCGGCGCCCTTCCTGGTCGTCGTGGCGCTCCCGACGCCGCACTCGCCGATGCAGGTGCCTGACCGCTATTGGCAGCGCTATCGCACACGCGCGCTCGATGTCTCGCACCGCGGCCGCGCGACCGAGGACGTGGACCACACCCGCGCGGCGTTGGCGATGACCGAGAACATCGACGACAACGTGGGACGGCTGCTCGACGCGCTCGAGCACGCTGGCCGGACGGCCGACACGATTGTGGTGTACCTGAGCGACAACGGCCCGAACGGCAGCCGCTGGAATGGCGACATGCGTGGGCACAAGGGCTCGGTGGACGAGGGCGGCGTGCGTGTGCCGTTCTTCCTGCGCTGGCCTGGCCATGTACCGGCGGCCCAGACGGTGCCCCAGATTGCTGGCGCCATCGACCTGCTGCCCACGCTGGCCGAACTGGCCGGCGTGCCGCTGCCGGCTGGTCCTGCGCTGGACGGCCGCAGCCTCGCGCCGCTGCTGCTCGGCACCGCGCGCGACTGGCCCGAACGGCTGCTGTTCACCTTCGGCACCGACAACAGGACCGTGGGCGTGCGTTCGTCGCGGCACCGACTCGACGGGCAGGGGCGTCTGTACGACCTCGCGGCCGACCCCGGCCAGCGGCAGGACATCGCGGCCCGCGAACCCGCGCTCGCGACCACGCTCCGCGGGGCGGCGGCGCGCATCGCCCTGGAGGTCCTGCCCACCGGTCCAGACACCCGGCGCTATCCAGTGGGCGGCGCTCCCCGCACCTGGCTGCCGGCGGGCGAAGCCACGCTACATGGGACGGTACAGCGCAGCAGTCGCCATCCCAACAGCTCGTTCCTCACGCACTGGAGCGTCGCGGGTGACTACGTGAGGTGGCCCGTGGACGTGCTGACGCCAGGGACGTACGAGCTGACTGCGTGGCACACGGCGCCTGACTCCAGCATCGGCACGACGGTCGGGGCCCGACTTGGCCCGGCGACCACCCGCGCGACCATTCGCACGGCTCACGACCCACCCCTGCTCGGGATGGCCGATGACCGCGTCACGCGACAGGAGTCCTACACCAAGGCCTTCCGCCCGATGGTGCTGGGCCAGCTCCGTCTCGCGCCAGGAGCCGGCGACCTCGTGCTGTCGATTGAGTCGCTCTCGGGCACGGTCGGATGGGATGTCTCGGGCGTGAGCCTCCGTCGGCTGCCAGCCGCGGAACGCTAAAGACCCCCGGGGCCGTCACGCCCCAACGCCAGGGGCATGGCCCCCGCTCCGGGCCGCTGCATTCTGAACTGCTGAATTACTGAATTTCCTACGACAGCAACAGATCGAGGTCCTCACGGCGCAGATCTCGCAGCAACGAGGCGTCGGCGCGCACGACGGCGTCAGCCAGTTGGCGCTTGCCGGCCTGCAACTCCAGCACCTTCTCCTCGACGGTGTCGCGGGCGATCAGGCGATAGGCAAACACCGCGCGGGTCTGTCCGATGCGATGCGCGCGGTCGATCGCCTGGGCCTCGACCGCCGGGTTCCACCAGGGATCGAGCAGGAACACGTAGTCGGCGGCGGTCAGGTTCAGGCCGAGGCCCCCGGCCTTGAGGCTGATCAGGAACAGGGGGAACGGGCCTTCCTGGAAATTACGCACCCGCGCCTGACGGTTGCGGGTCCGGCCGTCCAGGTATTCGTAGGTGAGACCTGCCGCGTCGAGCCGCTCGCGGAGCAGGGCGAGCAGCGAGGTGAACTGCGAGAAGACGAGCACCTTTCGGCCGTCCTCGACCAGTTCCTGCAGGCGGGGCAGCAGCAGGTGCAGCTTGGCCGATGGCGCTCGCGCCTGGTCGCGATCGATCAGGCCCGGGTGGCATGCCACCTGGCGCAGCCGCAGCAGCGCCTCGAGGACATGCACGGTGGAACGACCCGCGTCGTCCCTCGCGGCGCTGCCGAGCAGGCTCGCGCGGTAGTGGCTGCGCAGCGAGTCGTAGACTTTCCGCTGCGCCGGTCCGAGGTCGCAATACAGGGTCTGTTCCGTCCGGGCTGGCAGTTCCGAGGCGACCTGCTCCTTGGTGCGCCGCAGGATGAACGGCCGCAGCCCGCGCTCGATCAGCGACAGCATCTCCGTGTCGTCGCCAGAGGCATCGATCGCCCGTGCGCCTGTAAAGGCCGCCGCCGATCCGAGCAACCCCGGATTGAGGAATTCAAACAGGCTCCACAACTCGCCGAGGTGGTTCTCCACGGGCGTGCCACTCAAGGCGAGGCGATGCTTCCCTTGCAGCAGCCGCGCCGCACGCGCCGCGGCGGTGCTGGCATTCTTGATGGCCTGCGCCTCGTCGAGGATGACGTAGTCGAAGGGCACCTCCTTGAGGTGCTCGATGTCGCGGCGCAGGGTGCCATAGGTGACCACCACCACGTCGTGGTCGCCGATCCGCGCGAACGCCTGTCGGCGCTGGCTGCCGGTGGCGTCGAGCAGCCGCAGGCGTGGCGCGAAGCGGGCCGCTTCCTGCTGCCAGTTGAAGACCAGCGATCGCGGTACCACGATCAGCGACGGTTGCGTGTCCAGGCCGCCGACCTCGCGCTCACGCCGGCGGGCGTCCAGCGTCGCCAGCACCATCACCGTCTTGCCGAGTCCCATCTCGTCGGCCAGGCAGCCGCCGAAGCCGAAACGCCGCAGGAACGAGAACCAGCCGAGGGCCTCCTGCTGGTAGCCGCGCAGGGCACCCTCGAACGTGGGCGGCGGTGCTTCCGGCACCACGCCCGCAAAATGCGCAAGCTCGCTGCGCAAGCGCGCGAAGGGTTCGTCCCAGGAGACCTGTGGTTGTTCGGCAAGCCACGCGTCCACCAGCGCTGCCTGCGCTGGCTGGAAGCGGACATGGTCCTGGTGGACCTCGCCGAGGCTGGCCATGCGCATCGACCGGGCCAGCCAGTCGTCGGGCAGCAGTCCGAGCGACCCATCGTCCAGACGCACGAACGCCTCACCCTTGCGGGCCGCCGCGAGCACCGCCGGCAGCGAGGCGGTCACGCCGCCGAAATCCACCTGGCCATGCAACTCGAACCAGTCGATGCCCGATCGCACGCCGAGCGTTGACGCACCGGCCTGGCGGTAGACGCGGCCGTCGGCCTCGACGCGCCACCCTTGCTCGATCAGGCCGCGGACGACGGCCGGCAGCGCCGACGCGAGCAGATCGAAGTGCGCGCCCACCGGCGGTGTCGGCTCTGCGCCAGGCTCGCGCATGTCCACCGACGCCAGCCGGCGCACGCCCAAGGTCGTGAGCAGGTCGAGCGCCCGGCGCTCGACGGCCGGGTCGCGGCGCCAGGCGACCCGCGACGCCGCGTCGAAGACCACCGGGGTCAAGTCATCGCTGCCAATCTCGCTGGGACCGTACGCGAAGCTGATCTCGAGGCCGAGCCGCTCGGCCAGCCACGTCGACGCCGATCGCGTCTTGCGTCGCAGCACCCGGGCCATGGGCTGCGGCGCGACCATGCGGGTCTCGACGCGGAGGTCCTCAGGCGAGGTGACGTGGGGCAGTCCGGCCGACGCCAGGGCCGCGAGCAATCGAGCCGCCCCGGCCGGGGGGACATGGACCGTGCCGGCACTGACCAGGCCGGCCAGCCAGCGATCGGCTCCGGCAGCATCGAAGCGGCAGAACGTCGGGGCCTGGCCATGGAGTGGCCGCCACAACACGAGCGCCCGCGTCACGAACATCGCGTCGTGCATTGGCCGTTCGGCCCCGTCGTGATCGATCAGGCCATCGACCTCGTAGCCGGTCTCGGCAGACCCGGTGATCGTCAGCCGGAATGTCGCCACGCCACGGGTCCAGCGGATCGGGACCAATGGCGCCGGGCTGTCCTCCACACCGACGTGCCGCAACAGCAGGCGGCCGGTGCCGCACAGGCGTTCGACGAGATCGCGTTGCAGCGCCGGCGTGAGTACGAACGGGGAGGGCACGGGCACGGCTCCCCCGATATTCCAGGAACCCGACCACGCGTCGGCCGCCCCGCAGACGCGCTCGAGGATCTCGCGATCGTCCTCATCGGGCAGCGCCCTGATCTCGTTGCGGGGGATGGACACGTCGCGCGGTGTCGCCCACTCGCCGTTCTTCCTGCGATGGCGCCGAAGCAGTTCGACAAACATCCCCTGTGTCGTCGTCGACCGGACCGGATCGAATACATAGAGCAGTTGGCCCGGGACGGCACTGGACCCGGCGGTGGCACCGGGCGGGGGCGGCAATGCCGCCAGGAACGCCTCCCACGGCGGCCGGGTGGTCGCGCGCGTCGCCCTGGGCGCACGTGGGATGACTGCCCTGGGCAGCGCGGCTGGCGAGAGGCTGGGGTCGTCGAGCGCGACGCTGCCGGCGGCCATGTCGAGGTCGGGAGGCACCACGAGCAGGTGCTGCCGATCGGCCAGCAGGGCAAGCGCCCACAGGTGCTTGCAGGGCTCGCGTGTGGTGTCGAAGAACGGGCAGCCGCACCACGGCTCGAGCGTTGAACCCACGATGTCGAGGGTCACCTCGTAGACGGCGGAGCCCCGTACCCGCGCCGACACGCTGGTGGGCCGGCTGTTGACGATGGTGACGCGGCCCTGGCGGGCATAGCCTTCACCTCGTGTCCGCGAGCGGAACGAAACGAAGGGACGGAGGGCACCGGCGAGCGTGCGAGGCAACAGATGATTGTAATCTGGCTCGGCGGCCCGGCGACGCCGGCACGGTACTACGCGAGCGCGGCCCGGAACTCGTCGAGGTAGCGGCGCACCTTGTCCTTCGGGTCGCCGGGGCCGAGCGTCTCGATAGGCACGTAGCCGCGATAACGCGCGTCCTTGAGGATCTGCACCATCTGCTTCAGGTCCACGCGCTCTGGCTTGTCGCGGCGGTAGACCAGTTCCTTGACCTGCCAGGTGTAGGCGTGCGGCGCGAGCAGGGCGATCTCCGCGTACGGGTCGTCGGTCGTGCGGAGGCTGCCGATGTCGACGTTGAGGCCGAACCACGGGGACGTGATGCGTTGCCGGATCTCGAGGTAGTCGCCGGCGACTTTCAGCGCGTCGTTGTGGTTCTGCAGCACGATCATCACGCCGCCGGCCTCACCGGCGGTCACGCTGCGCTGCAGGCCATCGACGATCCAGTCCATCACGGTGGCTCGGGGGACCCCGGCCGGCATGGCCTTGCCGTCGAAGACCCGCAGGACCGGGGCGCCCAGCTTCGATGCTGCGCCCACCCATCGCGTGATCAGCGACACATCCGCATCGCGACTGGCGGCGTCGGGGACGGCAAAGTCGTTGCGGACGCCGGTGCCGCTGATACCGAGGCCGAGGCTGAAGGCGAGCTGCTTGATGCGGTGGAGACGGGCGTCGGCAGGGACGGCCGGGTATCCCGTGAAGTAGTACCCGGTCGGGTCCACGCCATCAAAGCCGACCTCGGCGCAGAACTCGAGCACCTGTTCCAGCGTCATCGCCCCCGTGGTGAGGGGTTGGTTGAAGGAAAACAGGTTGCAGCTGGTCTTGATGCGCGCCGGCAAGCCCGGGACGACCGACGCGCCGGCCGCGGCCCCACGCATCGCCAGCGGCGCGGCGGCTGCGGCCGCCAGGAAGCCGCGTCGGGTGGGATGGGTGTCGCGTGACGTGCTGGCCATGTGGCGGTTCTCCTTCGGTCGCGGTGGCCGTGACCGGTCGGCGCACGCGTGGCGCGAGTATAGTGTGCGCCAGCCATGCGTCGCTTCCTGCTCACCTGCTGCTGCATACTCGCCCCCATCGTCGCCGCTGCCCAGGCCCGGCCCGAGTGGACGCCCTTGTTCAACGGCAAGGACCTCTCCGGCTGGACCAACATCAACACCGCGCCTGACACGTGGATGGTCAAGGACGGCATGCTGATGACGACCGGCAAGCCGATCGGCGTGATGTGCAGCGACAAGATGTACGAGAATTTCATCCTGCACATCGAGTGGATGCATCACGAGGCTGGCGGCAACTCGGGCGTCTTCATCTGGAGCGCTGCCAATCCCTCGTCCGAAGGGCGGCTGCCGGATGGCCTCGAGGTGCAGATGCTCGAGCTCGACTGGCCGAAGCTGCACGTGCGCGATGGCGTGATGCCCACCGACGACTACGTGCACGGGGAGCTGTTCGGCGTTGGCGGGGTCCAGATCATTCCCGACAACCCGCGCGGGCCGCGCAGCAAGTCGATCGAGAAGCGGGCCCTGGGCCGGGGCAACTGGAACACCTACGACCTGGTGGCCGTGGACGGCGTGGCCAAGCTCTCGGTCAATGGCAAGTACGTCAACGGCATCCGCAACTCGTCGCGCCGCAAGGGATACCTGTGCATGGAGGCCGAAGGCGCGCCGATCCAGTGGCGCAACGCCTACGTCATGGAGTTGCCGCCCGGGGTGACGACGCCGGACATGATTGCCCCGGCAAGGACGCAGCCATGACCCGCCGCAGGCTGATCACGCTGACACTCGCCCTTGCCCTGGCCGGCGCGCGCGTCTCCGTCGCGCAGACGCAGCCGGGCGCTGCCGCGGCCGATCCCTGGGCGACCGAGATTGCCAGGTTTGCCGCTGCCGATGTCGCCTCGCCGTTTGCGCCCGGCGGCGTCGTCTTTGTCGGCAGTTCGAGCATTCGGCTGTGGGACCTGGCGGCGGCGTTCCCGAATCACCGGGTCCTCAATCGCGGCTTCGGCGGCACTCAGGTGATCGACTCGGTGCGTCACGTCGACCGCCTCGTGATCGGTCACAAGCCCGCCATTGTCGTCTTCTACGCCGGCGACAACGACCTGTCGGCGGGACGGACGCCGCAGCAGGTCGCTGCTGACTTCAAGGCCTTCTGCGCACGGGTGCACGCGGCGCTGCCAGAGACCAGGATCGCGTTCATCGGCATCAAGCCGAGCATCGCCAGGTGGGCACTGATCGGCAAGGTGCGCGAAGCCAACAACCTGGTGCGGGCCGACTGCGACCGGGACGATCGCCTGGGCTTTGTCGACGTCGACGCCGCCATGCTCGGGTGGGACGGCAAGCCACGCCCTGAGTTGTTCGTCAAGGACGGGCTGCACATGTCGGCAAAAGGTTACGACATCTGGTCCGCCCTGGTCCGCCCGTTCCTCGATTAGCCATCTTCGCCGGCTCCCGTCGCGCTCAATGTCTGACAGAACCTACCGCGTCGCCGTCCTCGGCCTCGGCCACTGGTACTCAGCCTTCGGTCTCGCTCGTGCCCTCCCCGAGTACCCCCGCGCCGAACTGGTCGTGGCCGCCGAGCCGGATCGCCGCCGCCTCGATGCCTACTGCCGCACCTTCAACATCGAGGGCGTCACCGACTACGAGGCCGTCCTGGCCCGCGACGACGTGGACATCGTCCACATCGCCGCGCCCGTGTGTGACATTCCCGACCTGACGATGCGCGCGGCCCGCGCCGGCAAGCACATCGTGATGGGCAAGCCCATGGCGATGACCGTGGCCGAGGCCGACGAGATGGTCCGCGTGGTCGAGGCGTCCGGGGTCGTGTGCATGCCGTTCCAGGGGTTGATGCGCGTGCGTCACCAGTCGCTGAAAACGCGCCTGGATGCAGGCGAAATCGGCCAACTGGCCGTGCTCCACCAGGCAGGCCGGTGGTCGATTGCCGAGGACTGGTACCAATCGGGGACGCCAGGATGGTTCGTGGATCGGGCTAAGGTGCCGGGCGGCGCGTTCATCGACGAAGGCATCTACTGGATTGACCTGTTCCGGTGGCTGGCCGGCAGTGAAGTGGTCGAGGTGCACGCGAAGATGCGCAACCTGGTCCACCATGACATCGCCGTCGAGGACTGGGGCCTGGCGTGGTTCACCTTCGCCAATGGCATCACGGCGACACTCGAGGCCTCCTGGACCATCAACTCGCCGCGCAAGACCGGCCCATCGCCCAAGCACAACAGTGTCGTGCGGTTGGAGATGGTGGGCACGCGAGGGGAACTGATGGAGCAGTGGTTCCGATCGCCTGGCGGCGCCGTGCTGGCTGACGGCGCCGAGGACTGGGTCTTCGAACGGCGCGGTGAGGCGTTTGGCCCCCCGTCTCCGTTTCCGTTGAACCACCTGATCGACTGCCTCGATACCGGGCGCGCGCCGCTCTCGAGCATCCGCGACGCTCGTGCCGCCTTCGTCGTGGCCATGGCTGCGTACGAGTCGGCCCGCGAGGGGCGTCCGGTGACCCTCGTCCCCTCGATCTGACCTGGCCCATGGCCGCCGCAGCGACAGGCGCCTGTTCGGTTGCCCCCCTGTCGTTCGTTAGCAACAACACAGCCACGTACAGGTAAGCCCGCCACAGTGTGGTTCGGGTCAGGACGACGCGTCAGGGCCGTGAACCACGGACCGTGACAGGGGGAGCAGTCGCGTGCCAATCCTTCCGCTTCGTCTGTCTCCGGCAGATGTGCCGGCAGGAGCCGTGTCGTGATCGGGCCGCAGTCGTTCCAGCTGTTGTTCCAGCGGGCGCGCGGTGGCGACGCGTCCGCGCTGCACCTGTTGTTCTCGCACCATGTCGGGCCGCTGCAGCGCTGGGCTCGCGGTCGCCTGCCGCGTTGGGCCCGCACCGTGGCCGACACCGCCGATCTCGTGCAGGAGGCGCTGGTGCAGACCCTGCGTCGCCTCGGGGAGTTCGAGCCACAAGGCCATCCGGCGCTACAGGCATACCTGCGCCGCACGGTGGACAACCGGATCAACGACGAGTTCCGCCGCATCGCCCGACGCGGTCTTGCATCGGCCCTGGACGAGCAGCAGCCCGATCACCGCCCATCGCCGCTCGAGCAAGCGGTCGCGCAGCAGACCGAGGGCCGCTATCGCGCTGCGCTCGGCCGGCTCCGTCCAGGCGACCGGCGCCTCGTCGTGGCGCGGGTCGAACTCGGCTACTCCCTCGAACAGCTCGCGTTGATGACCAATCGGGCCCGCGTCGACACCGCCCGCGTGGCGTTGCGGCGCGCGCTCGAGCGACTGGCGCTGGAGATGGCGCAGTGAACGATGTGCTGCGGCCAGCGCGCACGCGCCGGGCGGCCGATGACGCGCCCATGCTGACCCAGGTCGTCGAGGCGCTGATCGACGGGGCTGCGGTGCAATGGGACGAGGCCGAGCGTCGCGCCTGCTCGCCGTCCGAGCAAATGATGACGCGGGAGATGCGCGCGGTCGCGCGGTTGGCTACGTTACCCGATGGCGGCGCCGGCAGGGCAGCCCGAGATCTGGCACCGTCGCGGGTGCTGGAGCGAGCGCTGAACGGTGTGGCCGGCACGCACGTGCTGGCGGCTGTCGCGGTCGGACTCCTGATCGAATGGCGCGGCGCCGCACCCGTGGTCCGCCTGGCGTGCATGACGGCGACCGCGGCGATAGCGGCCATGCTGCTGCAGCGCGGCCGCTGGTCCGCGCCGGCGCGCCTCACCGGGCACCTGCTGCTGCTTGTCGCAGCGGCGCAGGCGCGGTTCTTTGTCGAGTTCACGGGAGAGGTCGGCGTCACACCCTGGCTGCGGTCGGTGTGGGAGGCGCTGGTGGTGGAGGCGTTCGTGCCCGTCGCGGCCTGGCGCTTGGCGACGTCGTACCCGCCGGTCGTGCGGTGCTCACCCTTCGAGCGGGTATCGGCGCCGCTGCATGCCTTGGCGTTGGCGTGCAGCATCGGAACCGCTGCGCTCTGCGGTCTGGCCGTCGCCGGCGCGCGGTTCGCGCTGCTGATGGCCCTCGCGTGGGCCATGGCGTCCGCGATCACGATTGCCGTTCGCCGTCGCGCCCTGGCACGTCGCTCGCGCCCGGTGCTGTCGTCGCCCGCGCGGAGGTGGCGGCTGCCGGCAATGGCCTCGTCGTGGGTGTCTGGCGTCACCGGCGCGCTGCGTGGCACGCCCGCCGAGCGGCTGGCCGACCTCGCGGCCGACCTGCAGCGGGCGCGTTCGCGTCGTGAACTGGCAATGACGCTGGCATCGCACCTGGCAGCGGCACTCGACACGCGGGCCATCGCCATCGTCGTACCGGAGAGCACGGGGTGGACCACGCTTGCCGGTCGCCTGCCGACGGTCCGACGCGATTCGGCAGTGGCGGCGCTGCTGGACTCGGCCGACCAGGTCCTTCACGTCGGGCGACGCGGGAACGTCTACGACCTGCTGCCGCCCGCCGACCGCGAATGGCTGGCCATTGCTCGCGTCTCGACGATGGTGCGGATGTCCTCCAGGGAGGGGCACACCCTGGCCGGAGTCCTGGTCGGCTCCTCGCCCGGCGGCCGCGCCCATGACCGGCGCGATCGGGCGTTCCTCGCCGCGGCCGCGCGCGTCGCCGCCCTGGCGCTGGACGGCATCGGCGGTCGCTCTCCCGCGCTGGCCCCGCTGGCGGCCAGCGACGAGCCGGCGTATGAGTGTCAGTCCTGCGGCACGGTCAGCGCCGACCCTGAGTACTGCGCCTGCGGCGGGCGCAGGCACCTGGCCGCGCTCCCGGCATGCGTGCATGGCATCTTTCGTGTCGAGAGGCGCATCGGCGCTGGCGGCATGGGCGTGGTGTACCTGGCGCGTGATCTGCGTCTCGATCGTCCAGTCGCGCTCAAGACGCTGCCGACCCTTTCGTCGGCACGGGCCGGCACGCTGCGCGCGGAGGCGCGTGCGATGGCCACGCTGGCGCACCCATCGGTGGCGGTGCTGTACGGCCTGGAGGAGTGGCATGGCATCCCCGTCCTGGTGACCGAGTACCTGTCGGGAGGTACCCTCGCCGCGCGGCTAGCCACCCGGCCGGTGCCGCCGGCCGACGCCGTCCGCCTCGGCGCGTCGGTGGCCGACGCGCTTGCGGCGCTGCATGCGCGCGGCTGGCTGCACCGCGACGTCAAGCCGAGCAACATCGGCTTCTGCGGCGATGGCACGCCGAAGCTGCTCGACTTCGGTCTCACGCGTTGGCGCGCGGCGGCTGACCAGTCGTGGTCCCCGCTGGCGGGCACGCCGCTGTACCTGTCGCCCGAACTGCTCGAGGGCGAGCCGGCCACGGCACGCGACGACGTCTGGGCGCTGGCCCTGGTCGTGGTCGAGATGATCACTGGCGCGCACCCGCTGCAGGGGGTCTGCACGGACTCCGCACGTCCACACCACCGGCCGGTGGCCGTGGCACTGTCGCCCGGCTCGCCAGCATTGCCGCCGGGGCTGAGCCAAGTCCTGGCCGCGGCCCTGCATCCGTCGCTCTCGCAGCGGATCGTCGATGCCCGCGGGTTGGCGACGGCGCTGCGTGCCGCCGGCGCCGCCGCCTGACAGGCCGAAGGCGGCGGCGTGTGCTCGATCCTGGCAGACGCCGTCACAGCGAGGGACATGTTGGTCATCACCGACGAGAAGTGGATTGCGCTGGCCAAGACACTGCAGGTCGAGCGCGCCGTGCTGCAGGCGGTGGCCGATGTCGAATCAGGCGGTTCGGGATTTCTCGCCACGACGCCCGCGCGGCCAACGGTGCTGTTTGAAGGACATTACTTCCATCGCCTCACCGGCGGCCGGTTCGGCGGCTCGCATCCCACGCTGAGCTATCGGACGTGGACGCGCCGGCACTACGCCAGGACCGGCGCCGGCGAGTGGGCTCGTCTCGAGCAGGCCATCGCACTGGATCGGGCGGCGGCGTTGCAATCGACAAGCTGGGGCGCGTTCCAGATCATGGGCGCCAACTACGCACAGGCCGGCTTTGCCGATGTCGAGGCGTTCGCCGCGGCCCATGCAGCAGGCGCGGAGTCTCAACTCGAGTGCTTCACGCGGTTCATCAGCCGCAACTGGTACCTGGTGCCGCTGCGTGCCAAGGACTGGGCCCGGTTCGCCGAGCGCTACAACGGCCCGGCCTACGCCAGGAACCGATACGACCACAAGCTTGCGCGCGCCTACGCGCGCCGCAGTGCTGCGGCGCCAACGCGTCGGGCCACCCGGGGCCGCCCGGCACCGGGCCGAGGGCGTCGCGCGGCCGCGGCCGCACACCTGCCGCCAGGTCGCCCCGTGGTGGCGGCACTGCCCGTGGCTCGCCAGATGTTGGTCCAGCGACTCGTGCGCGCCGACGCGCTCGACCTGCGCGATTGGATCTACCGGCCCAGGGTTGGACAGGCGCCTCCCGAGACGCTGCTGCCCTCGACGGTCCGTCCCGTCGCCAGCCAGGGCCGCAGCAGTGCCTGCACCGGCTTCGCGCTGGCCTCGGTGATCGAGTACCTGCTCGAGCGCGCAGAGCGTCCCGTCGAAGCGATGTCGGGACACATGCTCTACGACATGGCACGGCGGTACGACGAGTGGGCGGGCAACGACCAGCAGGATCAGGGCTCGTCATTGCGCGGCGCCTTGCGTGGCTGGTTCCATCACGGCGCCAGCACCCAGGCGCTCTGGGATGCTCCGTCCATGCCCGATGCCAGCCTCGATGCAGGCGACTGGTGGCTTGACGCGGTCAGGCGTCCGCTGGGCTCGTATTTCCGTCTGCAGACCGACATGATCCCCGATATCCACAGCGCGCTGGCAGAGACAGGCGTGCTGTACGCGAGTGCGCTCACCCATGGCGGGTGGGACGCGCTGCACCGCGCCGAGGCGACGCCCGTGCCGGCCTCGGTCGACGCCTACCCGGTGATCGAGTGCCGCGCCGGTGTTGCTGACGCCGGCCATGCCTTTGCGATCATCGGCTACACCGAGCGCGGCTTCATCGTGCACAACTCCTGGGGCACGGGCTGGGGCGCGGGGGGATTGGCGATTCTCTCGTATGCCGACTGGCGGCAGAACGCCATGGACTGCTGGGCGGCGCAACTCGGCGTGGTGACCGACGAACACAAGGACGTCGCCGGCGCGCCGACGTTGCGGGTCGATGCCACCAGTCAGCGCGTCGAGCTCTCGAGCAACCCGCAACTCGCGGTGCACGAGATCTCGCCCTTCGTGGTGCACGTCGACGGCGAGGGCCAGCTCTGCTCGCGAGGCCGGTTCCGCACCAATGCCGCCGACCTCACGTTGCTGGTCGACGAGCATCTGCCGCGCGCCTGCGAGCGATGGGGCGCCACCGCGGCCGTGGACGTCGCGGTCGTCGTGCACGATGGCCTGGGGGGCGAACAGGGAGCGCTCGAGCGAGCGCCGCAGTGGATTGCGCACCTGTATTCGCAGCAGATCTTCCCGGTCTTCGTGCTCTGGGATACCGATGCCGCGAGTGGCGTGCGCAAGTTGATCGAGACCAGGCGGATCAGCGAGGAGGAGCCCGCCACGCTGCTGCCATGGCGGGCCGTGACCCCAACCGCGCTGCTGGCATGGCACGACGAGCGGATCGAAGGACAGGTACGGCGCCCGGGGCGCGCGCTCTGGCGTGAAGTGAAGGACCACGCCGCTGCCATCGCCACCGCCGAGGACGCGGCGGTCCCGCACCTGTTCCGCCTGCTGCAGGCGCGGAGCCGCCGCCGCTCGCGGCCGTCGGTTCGCCTGCACCTCGTGGCGCATTCGGCCGGGGCGCTGGTGGTCACCCGTCTGGTGCCGCGGGCGGTGCAGCTCGGACTGGCCCTGTCGTCGGTCAACCTGCTGGCACCGGCCGTGGCGGTGGAGGAGTTCACCGAGGTCGCTGGCGCGGCACTCGACGCCAGTGCGGCACGGCTGCTGGTGGCCTACCTGACCGACGCCGCCGAGCGCAGCGACGCCACCTGCGCGCCCTACGGCCACTCGCTGCTCTACATGGTGTCGCGAGTGCTGGAGCGGGAACCGGACACGCCGTTGCTCGGCCTCGAATCGCATCTCGTTCCGGCCGTCGTCGAGCGGTCGTGGGGCGCCCGGGTGACCCGCCTGGTGTCGCCAGGGGGCCGGACGCCGCAACAGCTGCGGTTCACCACGGCGACGACGCATGGGGGCCTTCCGGAGGATCCCGCCGTGCTGCAAGCTGTCCTCGACCACATCGGTCCAGCACGGTCGCACTGAGCGCAGGGCGATGCGACGATTGGCCCTCACCCCGCTTGTCGGCGACGGTGGCGTGTGTCACCCTCACGCCTTCCGCACAGCACTGGAGGGCGAACGTGGCAGATGGACGGGCGTGCCTCGAGACGATGGTGGGAGCCCTTCGTGATTGATCGACGACATTTCCTCGCGGCGATGACGGCAGCCCCTGTCCTGGCCACGCGGCGCAGTGAGGCTGCCGGCCGGACGACCTCGATGTACCTCGCCTATACCTCCTTCGCGGTGCGAATGGCGCAGGGGCGGGACCTGCTGAAGAGCAACGCGGCCGCGCTGGGAGCGGACGCATTCCGGAAGCTGTGCGTGCAGTTTGGCGCGGCCGGCGGGCAGATGGACCTGTCGCAGGTGCCAGTTGCGGATGTGGCGGTGCTGGCCGCTATTCGCGCCGCCTTTGAACGCGATGGCGTGGCGCTCGAAGTGTCGATGCCGTCGCGCTACCTCGAGACCCCGGAGGCGTATGCCGGCGCGGTCACCGCCGCCCGCGCGCTCGGCGCCACGCGAGCCAGGGTGGCGCTGCTGTCCGGGCGCCGCTACGAAAGTTTCGCGACGGCGGCCGCCTGGACGGCCTTCACGACCAGATGGCGCGAGACGCTGCTGCGCATGCGCCCCGAGTTCGAGCGACATCAGTTGGCCATCGGCATCGAGAACCACAAGGACTGGCTGGCGCCGGACCTGGCGGCGCTGTTGCGCGCCATCGACAGCCGCTGGGTCGGCGCGTGCCTGGACTTTGGCAACAACCTCGCGCTACTGGAGGCACCCGACGAGACGATCGAGGTGCTGGCGCCCTTTGCCGTGACCACGCACATCAAGGACATGGCGGTCCAGCCCACGGCCGACGGCTTCGAGCTCTCCGAGGTGCCGCTCGGGCAGGGCATGCTGCCACTCGAGCGCTACGTGCGCACCGTGCGCACGGCGCGCCCGGATGCCGCCATCTGCCTCGAGATGATCACGCGCGACCCGCTGCGCGTGCCCTACCGGCGCGACCCGTACTGGACGGCGTTTGACGCGGACCACCGCGATCCTTCGCGGCTGCGGACCTTCGAGACACGCGTGCTGTCGCGGGCCGCGACTCGCCCCCTGCCTCGCATCACCGGCCTGTCGCCAGCCGACCAGGTCGCCCTCGAGGACGAACACGTCCGCGCCTCGGTGACCTACGCGCGTGAGGTGCTGAAACTGGAGACACCCTGAGCATGGCCGACCGACGCCCGCACGCGCTTGACCTGTTCCGACTGCATGGCCGCACCGCGCTGATCACCGGAGGCGCCCGCGGGCTGGGCCTGGTGATGGCCGAGGCACTGGCCGAGGCCGGCGCCGCCGTCTGCCTCACCAGCCGCAGCGACGGCGCGGCCCAGGCTGCGGCGGCGACCCTGTCGGCCGCCACGGGCGCTCGCGTCGTCGGGGTGACGGCCTCGTTGGTGTCCACCGCGGCGGTGTCGCAGCTGGTGCGAGATGTAGAGGCCGCGATCGGGCACGTCGACATCCTGGTGAACAACGCAGGGATCAACATTCGCGGCAACGTCGGCGATCTCACCGAAGCCGATTGGGACACGGTGATGGACGCCAATCTCAAGGCGCCGTTCCTGGTCTCGCGGGCCTTCGGGCCTGCGATGTGCGAGAAACGCTGGGGGCGGATCATCACGCTGTCGTCGATGCTCGGGACCATCGCGCTGCCCGGACGCGCGCCCTACGCCTCGTCGAAGGCGGCAGTGCTCGGGTTGACGCGCGTGCTGGCGCTCGAGTGGGCAAGCGCGGGGGTCACCGCCAATGCCATCTGTCCCGGGCCGTTCGGCACCGAGATGAATCGCCAGCTGCTGAACGACCCGGAGAAGTACCAGGCGTTTGTCCAGAAGCTGCCGGTGGGCCGTTGGGGCGACCTGCACGAAATCAAGGGGCTGGTGGTGTTTCTCGCCTCCGACGCCTCGTCGTTCATGACGGGGGCGTCGCTGGCCCTCGACGGAGGGTGGACCGCGCAATAGCGTTGCAGTCGCTACCGACTGCGCCGGCCGGTCCGAGTCGCTGGCACCGTGCCTGCAATCCAGCCCTGCATCCCGCTTGGCGTGCGCACCAGGGTGTAGTCGTCGAACACGCCCAGGACGTCCACCTCGGTTGGGCTGTCGAGCACGTCCACGATCGGCGCCTTGGGTGAGGGTCGGGCCAGCATCGCGGCGCCGGCGCCGGCGCCGACGCGCGCGCGCCGCCACGCCGTGTCCGCGCGCGCCACGGCGGTGGCGGTGACGTAGCCCTGCACTCCGTCCGGCAGGTGCACGCGGTACATGTTGCTGGACACGCCGACGACATCAGCCAGCGACGCCAGCGGCAGCTCCCGGGAGACGACGGCGGGTGCGCCCATGCCGTTGCGCAGGCTGACCCGCGTCTGCGCAATCCTGACTCGCTGTCCGAGCGGCTCGAGCGAAGCGCGCACCGGCCCCGGCGCGGGGTCATCGGCCGCGAGAAAGGGCAGCGGATCGATCGCGCCATCGGCGTAGATGCCAAAGTGCAGGTGCGGGGGCGTGGTGCGCGCGTTGCCGGTGTTGCCGACGTAGCCGAGCACGTCGCCGGGCTGCACCGTGCGTGTGCCCTCGAACGCCCATCGGTCCAGATGCGCGTAGTACAGCATCCGGCGTTGCCGCGCGTCCTGCACCCAGACGACGTTGCCGCCCAGTCCGTTGGTCGAGGCGCGAGCCACGCCCGCCGCCACCGCGACGACGGGCGTGCCGCGAGGCGCAAAGATGTCGATGCCCTCGTGGGCGCGGCGGCCGGCTTCCCGCGTGGCGCCGAACTCGCTCTGCACGGCGCCGGCCCCAAGCCCTGAGACCGGGAAGCCCAGCGAGGCCAGCGTGCGGTGCTCAATCGTGAATCGACCGCCGCGCAGCAATTCTGGCTGAACGCGGATGACAAAGGTGGCGTCACGCTGGACGTCGTACGTGAGCGTCGTGGCGTCAGCCGGCAGCCAGGCGACACGCTCGACACCTCCATCGTCGCGGGTTTCGAAGACGTCGACGAACAGCCGCGCCGCCGTCTCGCCGTGGAACACAATCGTCAGGTCGAGGCGGCGTCCGCGCTGCAGGTCGAGACGAAACGCGGCGGCGGCAGGCCGTTCGGGGGGGAAGTAGCCCGTCTCGCGGAAGGGCGACGAGACGGCGACCGGTTGCTGCAGGGCCGCCTCGCCCGCCTGCGCCCAATCGCGCCCGAGCGCGGTCGCACCCAGGCCTGTCTCGGTCAGTGTGGTGGCGTACTGCTCGTACGGCGACGGCGCGCGGGCGACGCGGGAGAGCGGCCCGCTGGCACAGCCGGCCGCAAAGGCGACCACGACTGCGCTCAGCCAGAACCTCGACAGTCGTCTCCACGGCGACACGGTGCTCACCCGTCCAGTGTGCAAGGCGCGGTGGCATCGCACAAGCGCGACAGGCTTGCGGGGGAGTCGTTGGCCCGGCGTATCGGGTGGTGACGCCGTGCCGGGTTCAGGCCATGATGCGCCTATGCAGATGGCAGCCCTCCTGATCTCCCTGACGACGCTCCTCGGTGCGGGGGCCTGGCCCGTCGCGGTGCAACGCGACAGCCGCGAACCCGTGCGTGTGGTGGTCTTCAAGGCCGGTGACCACGGCTACAACACCTTTCGTATCCCGGCAGTCATCGCGACACCGAAGGGCGACCTACTCGCTTTTGCCGAGGCGCGCCGTCATGCCGCGGCCGATGCCGGCGACATCGACCTGGTCGCGCGGCGCAGCCGCGACGGCGGTCGCACCTGGTCGGCCCTCCAGCTGATTGGCGACGATGGCGCCGACACGTTCGGCAACCCGTGCGTGGTCGTGGACCGCGACACCGCGACGATCTGGCTGTTTGTGATCCGCACCGCCGGCAGCGACAAGGAGCAGGCGATCCTGGACGGGCGCAGCCGCAGCCTCCCCAGGCCTTGGGTGCTGTCCAGTACGGACGACGGCCATACCTGGTCGAGTCCGGTGGACGTGTCGGCCAGCCTGAAGCGCACTGACTGGACCTGGTACTCGCTGGGCCCCGGCATCGGCATCCAGACCCGCGACGGGCGTCTCGTCATTCCCGGCAATCATGCCCTTGCCGGCACCGGCGTCCACCGGTCGCATCTCGTGTTCAGCACCGATCACGGACGCACCTGGCAGCTCGGCGCCTCTGCCGTCGATGGCACCAACGAAAGCCAGGTGGTGGAGCTGAGCGACGGACGCCTGCTGCACAACATGCGGAACCACCCCGCGCGCCCTGCCGGCAACTACCGGGCCGTTGCCACCAGTACGGACGGCGGCCGTACGATCTCGGCGGTCACGTTCGACCGCACGCTGGTCGAGCCGCCGGCGCAGGCCAGCCTGCTGTCGATCGAAGGAGCGCGGAAGGGAACGCGCTGGGTCGTGTTTGCCAACCCTGCCAGCACCAGGCGCGAGCGGATGACCGTCCGCCTCAGCAAGGACGAGGGGGTGTCCTGGGCGACGTCGCGGGTGATGGACGAGGGGCCGTCGGCGTACTCGTCCCTGGTGGAGATGGGTGCGGACCTCGGCCTGCTGTACGAACGCGGTGCCAAGACCGCCTACGAGGAAATCGTCTTCACGCGGTTCACGCGGGACTGGCTGCAAAGCGGTGGCCCGCCGCCTGCAGGATCGCGAGATATCCCCTGAACAGCACGGTGCGGGGCCGCGCGCCGAAAACGGGCGCGAGGGTCGTCGTGCACCACTCGCGCACCGTGTCGATGGCGACGCCGCCGCGCGTCGCCTGTTGCACGTTGGTCTCGGTGAGCATGTAGGACACGTAGAAGTCGGGGGTGAGGTCGAGGGCCAGTTCGAAGGTGTCGCCGCGCGTCACGTGCAGGCCCCGCGCTTGCGTGGACAGGATGGCCGGCGACAGCGGAACGGCCCCACTGACGGGCCGTGGATACCGAGCCACGAAGCTCTCGTACCACGTGTCGAGGGCGATGTCCTGGGGGTCGGCAAAGGACCGCGCCGCAGCGAAGTCGTAGACCACCAGCACCCCGCACGGCGCGAGGACCCGCAGCGCCTCCCGCCACACGGCGTCGAGATCCCGCGCGTAATTCAGGGAGCCGGCCGCGGTGAGCAGATCCACCGAGCCGCGGGCGAACGGCATCGCTTCACCGGCGGCCGTGACAAACGCCGCCTGCGGGACGATGCGACGGGCCGTATGCACCATCGAGTCGGAGGGGTCGATGCCGACGCAGCGTGCGGCCAGAGCGAGCAGGGGCCGGGTCGAGAGGCCCGCGCCGCAGCCGATGTCGACGGCGAGGCGGTACCCGACAGGGCCGGTCCACTGTTGAAGCAGGGCGATGACGTGTTGGTGGACAGGGGGGCGGGCGGCCGCGTAGCCAGCGGCCATATCGCCGTCGCCGAACGGGTTGGGCATGCGAAGCCCGATCCTAGCAGCGCCGGCTGTACTGGCGTGGGGCCGCGCACTGGCAGCCCCACGCGTGATGGTCCAGGTCAGCGCTTGCGCGTGGACGGTGCGGCGCGGCCGCTGGTCCGCTTGGCCGCACCGGCAGTGCGGCCGCCGCGGGCTGGGGCCGCAGCCTTGCTGCTGGACTTGGTGCTGGCCTTGGCGGGCTGGCTCTTGGTCGCTTTGGCTGGCTCGTCCTGGTCGGCGCCACCTGCGGCCTGCGCGTTGATGCCGCCCTCGCCGAGGGTGGTCAGCTTCTGGTCGGCCGCCTTCTCCTCGTCCAGATTCTGCTGGAGCAGATCGACGGCCTCATCGTGGCCGAGTGCCCGCGCCCACGCGATGAGCGTGCCGTAGGCCGCCATCTCGTAGTGCTCGGCGCGCTGTGCCGAGGCAATCAGCATCGCGTCCATCGTCGCCTTGTCGACGTCCTCTTCCATCGCGCTCTTGCCTTCTTCGAGGATGCCCTCCATGCCGTCGCAATGCTTGCCGCGCGGCTTCTCGCCCAGGCTTTCGAAGACGCGGACGAGGCGGTCGACCTGACCGCGGGTTTCCTGGAGGTGCTTCTCGACGGCCGTGCGCAGGGCCTGCGATGTGGCCGCCTTGGCGACCTTGGGCAGGGCCTTGATCAGTTGCTTCTCGGCATCATAGGTGTCGCGGAGTTCATCGAGGAATGCGTCGTGGAGAGTGCCTTGTGTGGCCATGTGCTCTGGGCTCCTTTGTGAGCGGGACGTGCGTGTGCTCGAGGCAATTGCAAGGGGCACGCCAAGACGAGGTCCCGCGGTGTCGGACTCCGACGCTCGTCGCCGTCTCGCGCAGACGCACGGGCCTCGCATGTGCGGGCCTGCTTTCGCGCGCACGCAGCCCGCACGCCGTAGCAATCTGCGTCATCGCTGTATGGATCTCCCGACTGCGTGCGACCGGGACGACTTCGTGCTTCTGACTTTGCCTGTCTTGCCGTCTAATGCCGGCATGCAGCGACGCGATTTCCTCTCCAGTGCCGCCGCGCTCGGCGCGGCCACGTTTCCGACCTTCAGTGCGGCGCAGACGCCGGCGCCCCCGCCGCCTCCCGCCCGTGGGCCCGAGCCCAACCCGGCACCGTCGGGGCTACCGCTGGCGGTGCGCGTCGGCATGACCGACTGGAATCTCGGCAAGCGCGGCGATATCACCAAGATCGCCCTGGCGCGCGAACTCGGTCTCGACGGCATCCAGGTCAGTCTCACGTTCCCGACCGACGGCACCCCCCACCTGCGCCAGCCCGAGACCCAGGTCGCCTTCAAGCGCGCCGCGCTCCAGCACGGCATCCAGATCTGCTCGTTGGCAATCGGCAACCCGGGGAAGGCGCGTCTGCCATTCCACACCAATCCAGCGTCGGCCATTCTGCTGGTCGAGGCGGTCGAGGTGGCACGGAGCATCGGGACCACCAACATCCTGCTGCCGATCCTCGGCGACAGTCACATCGACATGACCAGCCAGGCGCAGGTGGCCACCTTTGTCGCGATGATGAAGGAGGTGGCTCGCTACGCCGAGACGGCTGGCGTGATCGTGGCACTCGAGGACTGGATTTCGGCGGAGGACAACCTGCGGCTGCTCGACGCGATCGGGTCCGATGCCGTGAAGGTGTACTACGACGCGCGCAACATCAAAGCCAAGGTGCACGATCCCTACGGCGAACCGGCCCGGCTCGGCGCGCGCATCGACCAGATCCACGTCAAGAACGGCGCGCAGCTCATGAGCGATCCGGAGCAACTCGACTGGCCGCGGCTGGCGCGCGAGTACGAAGCGATCGGCTACCGCGGTTGGTACGTCCTTGAAACCGGTTCGCCGACCGGTGATTTCGTGGCCGACACGAAAGCCAACATCGAGTACGTGCGTCGGACCTTCCGGATGCCGGCCGTTTCGGGTTGACAGTGGGCCGGTGCCCCACTACCGTGGGGCCGACTCACACACAGTGCGCGGTGTCCCGGCGCTTGGTCGCGGACGCCACTTCCTCCATCCGCTGCTTGCGGGAGGCTTCCATGGTTGGTGTCGTTCAATGGCCGAGGCTCGTCGCCGGTCTGCTGCTGTGCACGGTGCTGTGCACCCTCTCATCGCCGGCGGCGGGGCAGGCCATTTATGGCACGGTGACCGGGCAGGTCACCGACGACTCCGGGGCGAGCATCCCCGGCGCGAGCGTCTCGCTCGTGAACGAGGGCACCGGCTTGAAACTTGATGGCGTGACCGACGCCAACGGCGACTACGCCGTCCGTAACGTCACTGCTGGGCCGTACACCCTTCGCGCGTCCTTGCAGGGCTTCAAGGAGTACGTGCAGACAGGGCTCCCGGTCACGCCCGGCGCCGTCGTCCGCGTCAACGCCAAGCTCGAGGTCGGGGCGCTCACCGAGTCGGTGACCGTCACCACCGAAGCGGCGCTGCTCAAGACCGACAAGGCCGACGTCAGCGTCGACTTGCGGCCCGAGGACGTCGTCAACCTGCCGCTCAATCAGTACCGCAACTACCAGGCGCTGTTGAATCTGGTCCCGGGTGCGACGCCGCCGGCCCTGCAGAACGCCCAGACCGACACGCCGGGGCGCGCGCTTTCGACCAACGTCAATGGCACGTCGCGCAACACCAACACGACGCGCATCGACGGCGCCGCCAGCATCAACGTCTGGCTGCCGCACCATGCCGGCTACATCGCGCCGGCAGAGACCGTCGAGAACGTCAACATCTCGACCAACAGCTTCGATGCCGCCACGGGCATGGCCGGAGGGGCCGCCATGTCGGTGTCCACCAAGTCCGGCACCAACAACGTGCGCGGGTCGGCGTTCTACTTCCGCAACCAGGACGAATTCAACGCGCGGCAGGGCTACTTCGACCCCACGAAACTGGATGCCAGCACGAGCATCATGGGGGGCACGGTCGGCGGTCCGATCCTGAAGAACCGCTTGTTCTACTTCGGTGGCTGGGAGCGCAACCTCCAGAACCAGAGCCGCTTCGACCAGTTCACCGTGCCGACGGCCAGGATGCGCGCGGGGGATTTCAGCGAGGTGCTGGCCTTCAATCCCACCTTCCGCATCTACGACCCGGCGACGGGCAACCCGACGACGGGGGCCGGCCGCTCCGCCTTTCCAGCCGCGATCATCCCGGCCGATCGGATCAGCAGCATCTCGAAGGCCATCCAGGCGCTGTACCCGGAACCCAACAACGCCGGCACCAACAACGGCTTGCAGAACAATCTCTTCGTGGCGCGTTCGCCGGACGCCACGCGGGACAATTACGACGGCAAGATCAACTGGAACCGGACATCCGCCCATCAGATCTGGGCCAAGTACTCGATGATGGACGCCTCGGTCCAGGACCTGTTCTACCTGCCCTTCGAGGCCGCTGGCGGCGGCGACACGAAGGTCTACCTCGGCACGATCGGCAACACCTGGACGTTGAGCCCCACGCTGATTCTGGACGGCAACGCGGGCTTCAACATCATGAAGCACCAGTCGCAGGGGCCAGATTTCGGCACCAACTACGGCAGCGACGTGTTCGGCATCCCCGGCACCAACGCCCAGGGCGTCACGGGTAACAGCGCGCAGAATCCCGATCGCCACAGCGGCATGCCGGTCTTCGCGACCGGGCTCGGCACACTGGGCAACAACTCTACGTGGACGCCTGTGCTGCGCGATGAACGCAGCTATACCGCCTCGATCAACCTGACCAAGGTGGCCGGGCGTCACGAGATCCGCACCGGCTTTGACGTCGTCCGTCTGGAACTCACGCACTGGCAGCCTGAGGTAGACAACCCGCGCGGCCAATTCACGTTCGGCGGCGGCGTCACCGGCATTCCCGGGTATGCCGGTGTCGGCGGCTGGAACAGCTACGCCACCTTCCTGCTGGGCCAGGTGAGCAGCTACGGCAAGAGTGTGCAGTTCGAGGAACTGACCGGGCGTGAGAACCAGTTCGGCCTGTACATCAACGACCGCTGGCAGGTGAACGAGAAGTTGACGCTCAACCTCGGCCTGCGTTACGAGAACTACCCGCTGATGTCCAGGGTGGGTCGAGGCATCGAAGTGCTCGACCTCGCCACCTTCAACGTGGCCCTCGGCGGCCTCGGCGGCAACTCGGACGACCTGGGCATCGCGACGAGCAAGACGCTGTTTGCGCCGCGCCTCGGTGCCGCCTACCGGATCAACGACGACACGGTGTTCCGTGCTGGTTTCGGTCGGACCTTCAACCCGCTGCCATGGTCGCGGCCGATGCGCGGCCGCTACCCGGCCACCATCGCGTATTCCGACGCCGGGATCAACGGCTTCGTGCCGTACGGCAACCTGACGCTCGGTATCCCCGCCGCGCCAAACCCGGACATCCAGTCGGGTAACGTCCCGCTGCCGCGCGGAGTGGTGATGAACTGGCCGGACCCCGACAACGCCGAGCGCGGCACGATTGATTCGTGGAACGTGTTTCTCGAACGGCGCCTGCCGTTCGACGTATCGCTCAGCACCGGATATGTGGGCACGGCCACCCGCAACGGATATGCCGTGCTCAACCTCAATGCCGCCGAACGGGGCGGCAACGGCCAGCGCACGTACTTTGCGCAGGCTGGCACCGCCAGCATCAACGAGTTCGGCTCTTTTGTCAGGGCCAATTACCACTCGCTGCAGATGGCCCTCAATCGCCCCTTCAAGAACGGCCTGCTGCTCAAGGGCGCCTACACCTTCAGCAAGGCCCTCAACGAGACCGACGATGAGGCCGGAGGGCTGTCATGGAATCAGGTCTCGCAACTGCAGCGTAACTACGCCTATGCCGGCTACGACCGTCCGCACATGTTGCAGCTCGGCTTCGTCTACGAGCTGCCATTTGCCAGGGAAGCCTCGGGCATCCTGCCGCAGATCGTGAAGAACTGGCAGATCAACGGCATCGGGTCCTGGCTGTCGGGCACGCCGTTCTCTGTCGGCGGTGACAACGGGCTGCTGCAGCAGCAGGGCGGACTGCAGACCGCCAACGTGAGCGGCGAGGTCAAGGGCGGCTTTGGCGAGGCAGGGCCGGACGAGCGCTGGTACGACCCGACGGCGTTCAGCCAGCCAGGCAACACCTGGGGCAACAGCGGGCGCAATGCGTTCCGGGGGCCGTCCAACTGGAACCTCGACTTCTCGGTGTTCAGAGCGTTCCCGGCTGGCCGCTACCGCCTCGAGCTTCGTGCCGAGGCCGCCAACGTCTTCAACCACGCGCAGTGGCGCAACCCGGTCACCGGCATCACCGACCCGAACTTCATGCGCATCCGCGCGCTTGCCCGCGACCCGCGTCGCGTCCAACTGGGCCTGCGCTTCCAGTTCTGATTCTCGTCCGGGTGCCTCGAGGAGGCGCCCGGACCCGCGTCGTGACGACGCCGACCTGGATCTGGTCGGACCCCTCGCGTAGTGTGACGGCATGGCACTGCGGGAGCAGACACGCGACGAGCACACGGTGCGGCAGGTGCTCGAGGGCACGGTGGAGGCCCTCGAGAAGGACGACTCCTCGGGCCGCGGTGCGGCGTGCGAGGCCGTGCAGGTGCACTCAGACCAGTGGTCGGGCTGCCGCGATCGCCTGATCGAGGACCTGCTCGAGGCCGAGGAGTGGCTCGATCGCGAGGCCGTCCTCGTGGACACACCGGGCGCCCCGGTCGATCAGGACGACGACCTCGACTTCATGCCGAGCCACCCGACCATCGCGCTCGTCCAGAGCGCGATGGAGGAGCGCCTGGACCTGGTCTCCGCCGACGCCTTCGACATTCGCGACCCGCGCTGGATCTCGACGCTGTATCACCGCCTGCGGGCTCGCGTGCGTGGCAAGGCCGCGTTTCCTGAACACCAGCGGCCTGAGGACTTCCGCTTCCCCCTGGCCGACCGTGCCGTCGTCGCCCTCGTCTCGGACTGGGGCACCGGCGGTTGCCACGCCGCTGCGGTCGCCCGCCAGATCGCCAGGCGCGATCCGGACCACGTCATCCACCTCGGCGACATCTACTACTCGGGCACACCGCGCGAGGTGCACCTGCATTTTCTCGACATGTGGCGCGTGCACGGCCCGGCTCGGGCGCGGTACTGGGCGCTCAACGCCAACCACGAGATGTACTGCGGCGGGCATGGCTACTTCGGCCACCTGCTGCCGGCGCTCGGTCAGCCGGCCAGCTACTTCAGCCTCGGCAACGAGGCGTGGCGTCTCGTCGGTCTCGATACCGGCTACATCAACGGCTCGTTCACCACCCCGCAGATGGCCTGGCTCGAAGGGCAGTTCGGCGGCCGGGCGCGGCCGATCCTGTTGACCCACCATCACCTGCTGTCGGCGTATCGCAAGCGCGGGACCGCCCTCGAGGAGTGGCTGGAGCCCCACCTGGACGCCGGACGCATCCATGGGTGGTTCTGGGGACACGAACACCACCTGGTGGAGTATGCCGACCATCGCGGCGTGAAGTGCCGCTGCATCGGACACGGCGCCCTGCCGTACCTGCCGCCCGACCAGGTGCCCCGGCGACACCCGGCCGACATCGTCCGCGTCGAGACGCGCCGGGCGCCGGACGACCCCGGCCGCGGCATTCACGGCTTCGCGCTGCTGACCTTCGACGGCCCGTCACTGCACATCGAGTACGTCGACGAGGCCGGTGGCACGTCGTGGCGGGAAAACTGGGACTAGGGCAAATTCAGAATTGAGAATTCAGAATGCAGAATTGCTTCAGGAGCCGACAGCCCAGGCGGGCGGGTTCTGCAGGCGATACAGCATCTCGCCGGCCTTGCGCACCAGCAGCACGCCCTCGTCCTCGCGGTTGGCGAAGGACTCGACGTCGATCGTCGCCGGGTCGCGGTAGCCCAGGTTGATCTGGTGGCAGATGCGCTCGGGGATCTGGCTGGCGACGGTCACCTGGATACGGCAGCGCTCGACCCCCTGCTCGTAGGTCCCGATTCCCCGCACGTGCGTCGAGTGCGCGAGCACACCCCAGGGCAGGTGCCCGAAACGATCCCACTGCCCGCGGAAGTAGTCGCGGCAGTGGTAGCCGATCTCGAGCAGCAGGCGGCCGTGGGTGACCGAGACCTCCGAGATGTGGGGTGCGTAGATGATCAGTTCGCCGCCATCAGCCACGACGGGTTCGAGCTTGTACATGCCCTTGCCACCGGTCCACAGGTCCTCGTACATCTTTGGCACGCACGACAGCACCGTGTCGTACGCCCGTTCCTTGTAAAGGATGTGCGTGCGGCGCGAGACTTCACTGGCTTCGGTCCACGCCGCCTCGGGTGTGCCGCCGACGATTGCCGCCAGCGTGCCATCGGGCCTGACCACGAGGCAGACGCACGTCTTGGGCACGGTGACCATGGCTCCGGCTGCATCGACGACCTTGCGCACCGGGGTCCACTTGCTGCCGATGATCATCGGATTGGTGACGACCGCCCCGAGCCAGTGGAAGAAGTTGAGGATGTCGGGCCCACTCACGCCAGGAAACAGGTATTTATTGCCGCCCGAGAACCCCACCACTTCGTGCGGAAACACCGGGCCGATGATGACGATGCGGTCGTATTCGAGGACGCGCCGGTTGATCTCGACTGGCACGTCGATCGAGAAGGCGCCGTCGGTCAATGCGTGGATCCGATCGGCCGCGAGGACGCCGACCCGTTGCAGCGCTGCAGGGTTGTCCCACTCGTGGTTGAAGAACGCCACGTCGCGATAGCGTGTCTGCCGCTGCTCCAGCGTCAGGTCGAGGCGCCGGCAGATCGCCTCTTCGGACATCGGCTGGTGCGTGCCGAGCGCGATCATGACGTCGAGCGCCGAGACCACACCTGACAACTGCTCGTGCAACAGCTTGAAGACCAGCCCGATGGGTGCGGTCCGCGTGCCGTCGGGCACGATGGCCAGCACACGCTTGCCGCGCAGCCCCTCGGCGCCGCACGCCCGCGCCAGCACGTCGGCCACGGCCTCGGGCGAGACCGACGTGTCCGGACTGGCAATTGCGGACGGACATGGTGAGGCGTCGGTCACGGTAGGGGAATCATACCGACGTGCGGCGGCTAATTCAGAATTTAGAATCCAGAATGCAGACGGGGCGGGGGAACGGACGGCTACCCGAACTCCGGACCGATGATGGCGAAGAGCCGCGAGGCGTCGCCATCCGGGCGCCACGGGCCGCGGTACATCCGCGTGAACGGGCGTTGCTGGCGGAAGCCCAATGCCTCCACGCGCGCCCGCCACCCCGGGCGGTCATCGGCGATGTCGATGAAGACCGGGCGATCCGGGTCAGCACGCGCCGCACTCAACAACGCGTCGGCCACCGCGACGGAGGCGGCCACCACTGGCCCAACGTGCACGGCGTGGTGCCCATGCCGTCCGAGCAGCACCCCCTCGATGCCGTCAGCGCCCTCGTACACCCAGGAGCACTCAGGCGCACCCACGTGCAGCCATTCGAGCATGGCCCTGCGATCCAGGCCGGTGACGCCCCCGTCGAGGCGCACGATGTCCTGCCCGTCGGCCAGCGTGGCCCGGCGCACCTGCGGCCACCTTGCGCGCGTGCCCCCCTGGAGCTGCGCCGTGTCGCTCTCCATGCGCGTGAACGTGCTGGCGGCACGGAAGCCGAGCTTCTCGTAGAGCGGCTGGCCGAGTGGCGTCGCGTCCAGTCCGACCGCGGTCACATCGGCAGCCTGCGCCAGGCCCCGCTCGAGCAGACGCATGCCGATGCCGACACCGCGGTGCGCCGGGTCCACCAGCACCATCGCGAGCCACGCCAGGGTCGCGGGTGCCGGGTCGCCGGGAAGCGGGACCGGCGGGAGTCCGCGGAGCGGGTGGCGGTGTACGTCCCGCACTCCATTCTGACTGCCGAATTCTGCACTGAGTGCGAGATACCGCATCGTCGCCACCGACCCGATCACCTCACCGCTGTCGTCCACCGCGACCGTGGCCCCACCGGGTGCCAGGGACAGGAACTGCTCCCAGTCGCGCGCGACCTGATTCCAGTGGCTCAGCCGGCACAGCCGCACGCCGGCCCCGACGTCGGCCCGCGTCATCTCACGCAGCGTCATCGCCGTGCACCCCCCGCCATCGCGGCCCGGGCGCGGGCCGACGACGGCACCCCAGCAGGCCCGGCACGAGGCACCTGCACGCTCGCGAGTGTCGCAATCGGCATGTCTCATTGTCTCCGGCGGCGCTCGTCGCCGGAAGTGCCGCCGAATTAGAATGCCCACACATGCACGACCACAACTCGCGCTGGCCGGCGGCCATCGCCGACGACACCCACCTCGACGACCTGCTCAGCACCCCTACCCAGGCCGCCATCGATGCGATGCGCCAACTCGAGGGAGACGTGATCGTCCTCGGCGTGGCGGGCAAGATGGGCCCGACGCTGGCGCGCATGGCGCGCCGCGCTTCCGACGCGGCCGGCGTGACGCGCCGGGTCATCGGCGTCGCGCGGTTCACCGAACCGGGCCACCAGGAGGCCCTGCACGCGCACGGGGTCGAGACCATCCGATGCGATCTCCTCGACGAGGCTGCGGTCGCGCGCCTGCCCGACGCGCCCCTGGTGGTGTACATGGCCGGACGCAAGTTCGGCTCGAAGGGCCTGGAATCGCTGACCTGGGCGATGAACGCCTGGCTGCCCGCGGTGGTGAGCCGGCGGTACGCCGGGAGCCGTATTGCCGCCTTCTCGACCGGCAACGTGTACGGACTGACGTCGGTCGGCCGCGGTGGCTCGCAGGAAGGCGACTCGCTCGCGCCGGTCGGCGAGTACGCCATGAGCTGCCTCGCGCGGGAGCGGATGTTCGAGCACTTCAGCCGCACGCGCCAGACGCCGGTGAGCATCCTTCGGCTCAACTACGCCACCGAGATGCGCTACGGGCTGCTCGTTGACCTGGCCACCAAGGTCCTGGCCGGCACACCGGTCGACCTGGCCATGGGCCACGCCAACGTGATCTGGCAGGGCGATGCCAACGCCATGTCACTGGCCTCCCTGCGACATGCGGCCTCGCCGCCCTATGTGGTCAACATCGCCGGCCGCGAGCAACTGTCGGTACGCGATGTCTGTCTCGCGCTGGGCGCCCGGCTCGGTCGGGAGGTGCACTTCACCGGCGTCGAGGCCGGCGATGCGCTGCTCAGCAACGGCGCTCGCGGCTGGGCCGACCTCGGCGATCCGCAGGTCGGCCTGGACCAACTGATCGACTGGACCGCGGACTGGGTCGCCCGCGGGGGCGCAAGTCTCGGCAAGCCGACGCACTTCGAATCGCGAGACGGGAGCTTCTGACATGAACGCCACCGTACGCGCGGCCCTCGACAGCGGCCTGGCCATTCCCGCGCATCCGCTTGCGCTGACACCCGACGGACACTTCGACCAGCGCCGCCAGCGCGCGCTCACGCGCTACTACGTGGCCGCCGGCGCCGGCGGGCTCGCCGTCGGCGTGCACACCACCCAGTTCGCCATCCGTCGACCGGACGTCGGGCTGTTCGAGCCGGTGCTGGCTCTGGCCCGCGAGGAGATGGACCGCGCCGACGCCAGCCGCTCCGTTCCCCTGGTACGCATCGGGGGCGTGTGCGGTGACACCCGGCAGGCCTGTGCCGAGGCCGAGTTGCTCGTGTCGCTCGGCTACCACGCCGGGCTGTTGAGCCTCGCGGCGCTCTCCAGTGCAGACGACGACACGCTCGTACGTCACTGCGAGGCCGTCGCCGCGCGCATCCCCGTCATCGGCTTCTACCTGCAGCCATCGGTGGGCGGGCGCCGGTTGTCGTACGCGTTCTGGCGCCGGTTCGCAGCCATTGCAGGCGTCGTGGCGATCAAGATCGCGCCGTTCAACCGCTACCAGACGCTCGACGTCGTGCGCGCAGTGATGGATGCGGGTCGCGACGACGTCACGCTCTATACCGGCAACGACGACAACATCGTCGCTGACCTGGTGACGGCATTTCCTGGCAGTGATGGTGAGGTGCGGCGCATCGCCGGAGGCTTGCTCGGACATTGGGCGGTGTGGACCTCTGCGGCTGTGAGCTTGCTGGCCGAGTGCAAGGCCGCGTCGCGCGAGACGACGGTGCCTGCGGCCCTGCTGGCGAGAGGCGTCCAGGTCACCGACGCCAATGCCGCCTTTTTCGACGCGGCCAATGGCTTTGCCGGCTGTATCGCCGGCATCCACGAAGTCCTGCGTCGGCAGGGCCTGCTCGAGACCACTCGTTGCCTCGACGCGCACGAGGTGCTGAGCCCGGGTCAGACCGAGGAAATCGATCGCGTCTACCGCGCCTACCCGCATCTGGCCGACGACGACTTCGTGGCCGCGCATCTCGACGACTGGCTGCGATGACCCGCCGTGCACGCGTGCTGGCCTCGCTGGCCGCCACGGTCTCGCTGTGGACGTCGCTGGCGGCGGGGCTGGCGGCGGCGCAAGGCGTGTCGGCTTCCGCGGGAGCGCCTGCCGACCTCGTCGTCGTCAACGCGAAGGTGGTGACCGTCGACGCGGCATCGACGGTGGCCGAGGCTGTCGCGGTCCGCGCGGGCCGCATCGTCGCGGTGGGGCGCAACGCGACCATTCGCACGCTGGCCGGACCGGCCACGCGCGTGATCGACGCGCGGGGCCGCACCGTGATCCCCGGGCTGATCGACAGTCACGTCCACGCGCTCGGCGCCGCGCCGGTGGAGGCCGTGTCGCCGTTTCGCACGCTCACGTCGGTGGCCGAGGTCCAGGACTGGCTGCGTGCGGCGTCCAAGCGGACGCCGGGTCCGGAGTGGCTGTGGAGCCCGCGCGTCTTTCCGACGCGCGTGCGGGAAGGTCGTTTTCCCACGCGTGAGGAACTCGACGCCGCCGTGCCCGATCGGCCAGCTGTCGTCGATGGTGCGTATGCTTTCGTGCTCAACACGCGCGCCCTTGCCGCTGCCGGCATCACCGCCGTCACGCCGGACCCGCCTGGTGCGGTGATCGTGCGCGGGGCCGACGGTGCGCCCACCGGCCTCCTTCGCAACGCCGGCAGCGTGCTGGCCCGCCACCGGCCACCGGCGCCCGCCAGCGCGCCGCTCGACCAGATCGAGGGCCTGCACCGCGCGTACCTCGCCACCGGCATCACGAGCATCGTCGAGCGTGGCGGGAGCGAGGCCGGCTATGCCATCTACGAGCGTCTGCGTGCCGCTGGACGCCTGCACCTGCGCGCCACCGTCACGCTGCACCTCGGGACCGGGCTGCGTGCCGAAGACGCTGCTGCGGTGGTCGACGCCATCGGCCTGACCCCGGGAGCCGGCGACGACCATCTGAAGGTGGGTTCGCTGAAGATCACCGTCGACGGCGGCATCCTGCTTGGCACGGCCTACATGCGCGAGCCGTACGGTGCCGCGTCGGCAGCGCTGTATGGCGACCAGCCACCGGACTATCGCGGCGTGCTGTCCACCAGCGCGGAGGCCATCCGTGCCGTGATGGTCGCGGGTCATGCGCGCGGCTGGCAGATGTCGGCACACGTCACCGGCGACGCGGGTGTGGACCTGGTCCTCGACGCCTTCGAGGCGGCACAGCGCGCACAGCCGCGTCCCGATACGCGTCACACCCTGATTCACGCCTACTTCCCCAACCGGGAGACCGCCCTGCGCGCCGCAGCACTGGGCGTCTTGGTCGATACGCAGCCAGCCTGGCTCTACGAGGATGCCGACGCCCTGCTGCCGGCGCTCGGCGCGCCGCGCCTGGCGCACTTCATCGGGCTACGCACCTGGCGCGAGGCCGGGGTGCGCGTCGCGATCAACACCGATCACATGTTCGGGGCCGATCGCGATTCGGCGATGAACCCGTTCAACCCGTTCCTGACCATGGCTACGGCGCTGACCAGGCGCAGCAAGGGCGGCGTGGTCCTCGGCGCAGCGGAGTCGGTGACGCGCGGGCAGGCGCTCCGGATGATGACCATCGACGCTGCGGCACTCAGCTTCGACGAAGGCAACCGCGGGTCGATCGAGGTCGGGAAGCTGGGCGATCTGGTGGTGCTCTCCGACGACCTGCTGACCTGTCCCGACGAACGCATCCGCGCCATCACCGCCGATCTCACCATCGTCGGCGGTGTCGTCGCCTACGAGCGGAAATAGGCCGCAAGCGATGCCAGCCGCACGTACCCGGCCTGCATCGCCCAGCCGAGGCCGAGCCCGGCCGACAACAGCAGGATGGCGGTGATGGTGACCGCCAGCGCGGAATGGGGCAGCGTGGTCGTTGAGAGGCGCATGGCCTCCCCCTTGGCCACCGCTACCTGCGTGGCGCCCAACCCACCCGGCGCCGGGATGATGGCGC
>Ga0136633_1000193_pt1 | contig 46663 bp, 50 predicted proteins | sample AntDrymeUQ832206_2_FD_105494 | JGI IMG/M metagenome (GOLD analysis project Ga0136633, IMG submission 105494) | Polar desert sand microbial communities from Dry Valleys, Antarctica - metaG UQ83 (22.06) | ecosystem: Environmental > Terrestrial > Soil > Desert | place: Antarctica: Dry Valley... | reverse complement strand
GCGACGCGTTGTTGCCCCCGCCAGAGCCGAGTTCCAGCAGCGTTCGTGCCTCACCACTCACCACCTCGTCGACGACGCGCCTAACGAACTCGGCCTCGTCCGCGTAGTCCGAAGGATGGGTGAGAAGGTGGAACCAGGGAGCGAGGTCGCTGTAGAGACGCACGCCCCTGAGAATGCACGAAGGCGGCCTCGAGGCCGCCTTCGCTCATGCGCTGGAGAGGACTTGAACCTCCACGACCGCAATGGCCACTAGGCCCTCAACCTAGCGCGTCTACCAATTCCGCCACCAGCGCGTGAACGGGGAATTCTAGCGCCCAGGTCCGAGCGGGTCGGTGCGGCTAGAGAAGGTGGAAGAGCAGGAGCGTGTTCAGCGTGAAGACAACTGCGACAGCGACCGTCAGCCGCGTGAGGTTCCGCTCGACGACGTGCGTTCCGCCCTGGGAGTGCGGCGTGAACCCGAGCCCGCCCATGCCCGCCTCGCGGCCGGAGTGCATGAGCACCAGCGTGATCAGAAAGGCGGCCAGGAGCACCTGACCCACGGCCGAGACCTGAAGGAAAACCGCAAGGACGCCGAACATCGCCGCGCCAGGATAGCGGTAGCCTCCCGGTCGTGGCCGCAGCTGACGATGCGCGCGAGCGGATCCAGAAGCTCCTCGTTACGGGCGACAATCGGCTCAAGCAGGGCGTTGGCCTGGCGAAGGTTCGCGCGAGCTACGAGGAGGCGCTTGCCGTCGCGTGCGAAGCGGGACTCGAGGAGTCCGTTCGCCCGCTCGTCGAGGTCAGGCTCGCCGATCTCGAACAGCTCGAAGCAGGATCCGCTCCACCTTCTCCGCCTGCCGCTTGACGTCGTGGGCGGTTGCTGCGCGACGAGCGGCGAGGTTCGGGCGAGGTAGGGCAGCGGCGGCGTCCAGCGCCGCGACGAGCGCGTCCTCGTCTTCGGGAGCGACGAGCACGCCGGCCTCGGGCGGGACAAATTCCGGCGGGCCCCCGACGCGTGTGGCGACAACGGATCGAGCAGCGGCCATGGCCTCGAGGGTCGCGAGGCCGAATGGCTCGATGAGGCTCGGCTGGCAGACGACGTCCGCCGCTGCGAGCCAACGCGGCACGTCCATATGGGGAACGCGTCCGACGACCCTGATCCCGTTGCGGCCTACGAGCGCCGACCGGAGCGGCCCGTCGCCGACGAACGTCAGCGACCCCTCGCCGCGCCGCTCGAACGCGCGCGCCAGCCGGAGCACGTTCTTCCGCTCCGTGAGCGAGCCGAGACAGAGGAAAGCCGTGCCTTCGTCGCTCCAGCCGAGCTCCGCTCGCGCCTCCGCTGCGTCCTGCGGCGCGAACCGCTCGAGATCGACACCCGCACTGATGACGTCCGTTTTCCCTCGCGCTGCTGGAACAGCGTTCTCGAGCTCGGAGCGGAGCCATTCCGAGACGGCGACGACGTGCGCCGCTCGCTTGACGACGTATCTCGTTGCCAACCCGATTCCGGGGATCGAGCCCACGTTCCTCACGTCCTGGCCGTGAGCCGTGACGACAAGCGGAGCACGCGAGACGAGCGCCGCGACGAGACCCGCGGGCACGAGGAAGTGTGCGTAGACCACGTCCGGCCCCGCCCGCCGCGCTGCGACCAACGCCTTGCGGAATAGCCCGGCGTGACGAAGCACGCCACCTGCCCGGCGGTCGACGACTGCACGCTCGAGCTCGTGGCCGCACGCGACGAGCTCCCGTTCGAGCGTCGCGACGAAGACGCCGAGATCCGGGTCGGTCGGCCCTGGGTACATCTGAGAGACGAGGAGGATTCGCATGGCTCGACCGGCAATCGTGACGGTTCTTGCTCGTTGTTGTGACCGTCCGTTGCGCAGTGCCGGTCACGATGTACGCGTGAGCGATCCCGAGGATTCTTTCGAATATCTCTATCTCGATCCCACGGTAGTTCTGGGCACTTGGGCGACAAGCACAAAGGTGCGTCGCGGACGCAACGAGCTCACGGTGGACTTCCTTCATCGCGCTCCTGAGCACTCCCGACCGTTTCTGGTCGCGAGGACGCTTGTCGCGCATGTGGTCGCGGTGGAGCTTCGGGATCAGCTGGACGAAGCGTGGCGTGACTACTATGAGTGGTCCATGCCGAGGGAGCCGCAAGATGAATGAAGTGCCGTTCCCGCGGAGCGGGCTAGTTCAAAAGGGCGTGATCTACCGTGCGCCGGCGCCGCCCGCTCTACCGAGACGTCCGCTGGATCCCGAGGTTCTCGCCGCCCTTCAGCGTGGTCGCGAGAAGATCATCCGCGAGTACCTGAGCCGCCGGCGAGCTTCCTAGCCCGACGCGCGACTAACCGCTCGTGACCTGGAGCAAGCCCAGGCACATCTCGTCTGTCGTTCCCTCTCCCCAGAGGATGTAGCGCGGCGTCTTCGGCACTCCATGCGTCCCGTGCCGGCGTCGCGTGACGTCATGTCGGCAGGTGACGCGCACGACGTCCCCGGCCTTCGCTTCGAGCGGCTCCTCGAGTGTGTACGAGCCCTGCCAGTGGAAGTCCCAGCGCGGGATGTCGAGGAGCGTGCGTGCGCTCGACGTGCCCGGGTTGAGCTCGATCCGGATCGAGGAACCGAGAAAGTGCATGTGTCCTGCGGCCACGAGGATCTTGACCGCCTCGCGGATCCGGCGGTCGCAGGAGCTCACCGAGCTCGGCTCGACATTCGCGGCGCTCCTGCCGCAGAGGAGCAGAAGCCCGCTTGGGACGAAGCCGGCTTGCGGGCCGTACTTCCGAGAGAGCTCGACGAGCGCCGCGGAGCGGTCGCACAGCGGTCCGCGCTCGCTGTCGGCACATTCGAGCTCGACCGGTGCCGGGAGCAGCATGGTGCGAACCTCGTCGAGTCCAGCGTTGGCCGGCGCGACTGTGAGAACCGCCCGCGAGCGGTCCGGCTTCTTGCCGTTCAGCAGGTTGTAGTGCACCTGCATCACGATCTTGCTGCCTGACTCGAGCGGCACGCCGGTTCCCTCCGGCAGCCTGCCGCCTTCCCCGCCCGGCGCCCACGCGGCGACCCAGTTCGCGTCGTTCAGCGACCCGTCGGCGATCCCCGTGCCCCCGAAGCACGTCCAACCGGGGCCGGTCGCTGCTGCATCGAGGCGGGCCGCCTCCGCGGCTTGACTCGCGGGGATGCGGAAGAGGATGACGTGGTGCACGACCTTCGACGCCCCGGGCTCGATCCGAGCCGAGGTGACCGAGACGTCCTCGTCGAGCCTCGGGTCGAGGACGAAGCAGCGGTAGTCGTCCGTCGTTCCGGGTTGGGGCTGCGGCCGGTAGACCGTCGGCATGGCGATTTTCAGCGAGCGCTCGCCGTCTTCCGCCCGAGGGTGGCTCGGCGGGAGTGGCTTTCGCGCCGGCCCATCTGTCGATCGGCCGGTCTTTGCCCACGCGAGAATCGTCGTGCGCTCGGCCGAGGTCAGCGTTCTGGCGCGCTCTCCGACGTACGCGGGCGAGCGCGGGCCGGGCGGCCATGGCGGCATGGCGCCGGCCTCGATAGCGGCAACGATCAGGCTCGCCCGCGACGAGGCGCTGCGCGCAGAGTCGAACGCGAACGGCGCGATACCGCCGACTTGGTGGCAGCCTGCGCACTTCTGCTGGAGGATCGGCGCGACGTCTCGTTCGAAGCTTGGTGAGGCGGTAGGAGCCGTGCTCCCCTCCGACCCCGCGGACACGACCGAGGGCGTCGACTCTAAGTTGTCATCCGACCCTCGCGCCGCCGCGAGCGCGACGATCGGCACGGCGAGTCCCAGGAACACCGCCGCAACGAGACCTATACGGGCTCCTCTCGTTCTGGGCTTACGCATGGGAGTCATATGTACCCCAGAGCTCCCGGAGCTCGCCGCACACCTCGCCGACGGTGGCGCGCGCCCGGAGCGCCTCACGCATCGGTGGCAGGAGGTTCTCGTCGCTCTCGGCGACACGCCGGATCTCGAGAAGTGCAGCGTCGACGGCGGCTCCGTCTCGTTCCGACCGGACTCGCGCGGTTCGCTCTCGCTGCCGGTGCTCGCCCTTGGGATCGACTTGCAGGATCTCGACCTGCTCGGCGTCGTCCTCGGCGAAGCGGTTCACGCCGATGACGACGCGCTCGCCGGACTCGATCTCTGACTGGTACCGGAATGCCGACGCCTCGATCTCGGCTTGGACAAAACGCTGCTCGATTGCAGCGACCGCACCGCCGAGCTCGTCCACCCGGTCGATGAGCTCCTGTGCGTGCTCCTCGAGCTCGGCCGTCAGCGTCTCGATGTAGTACGAGCCGCCGAGCGGATCGGCCGTGTCGGTCGTACCGGCTTCGTGCGCGAGGATCTGCTGCGTCCGCAGCGCGATGCGCGCGGCTTGCTCCGACGGCAGGGCGAGCGCTTCGTCGAAGGAGTTCGTGTGGATCGACTGGGCTCCCCCGCATGCGGCCGAAAGCGCCTGAATCGCGACCCGCACGATGTTCGACTCCGGCTGCTGTGCCGTGAGCGTCGAGCCGCCTGTCTGCGCATGGAAGCGCAGTGCGATCGCCCGGGGGTTCGTCGCACCGAAGCGCTCCTGCATCACGCGCGCCCAGAGCCGCCGCGCGGCACGGAACTTGGCCACCTCCTGGAAGAAGTCGTTGTGTGCGTTGAAGAAGAAGGAGAGCCGCTCGCCGAACTCGTCCGGCGAGAGGCCCGCGGCGATCGCCGCCTCGCAGTACGCGATGCCGTTCGCGATCGTGAACGCAAGCTCCTGTGCCGCGCTCGACCCCGCCTCCCGAATGTGGTAGCCGGAGATCGAGATCGTGTTCCAGGTCGGGAGGCGCTCGGCGCAGTAGGCGAAGAGGTCGGTCGCGAGCCGCATCGAGGGACGGGGCGGGAAGATGTAGTTGCCGCGTGCGACGTACTCCTTCAGCACGTCGTTCTGGACGGTGCCGCGGAGCCTGTCGCCGGGAACGCCCTGGCTCTCCGCAACGAGCTCGTACATGAGCAGGAGCAGCGCGGCCGGCGCGTTGATCGTCATCGAGGTTGATACGTCGGCCAGCGGAATCCCGTCGAACAGCACCTCCATGTCCGCGACCGAGTCGATCGCCACGCCCGTCCTGCCAACCTCGCCCTCCGCCAACGGGTCGTCCGAGTCGTAGCCGAGCTGCGTGGGGAGGTCGAACGCGACCGAGAGGCCGGTCTGGCCGCGCTTGAGGAGGTAGCGGAAGCGTGCGTTGGTCTCCTCGGCGGAGCCGTAGCCCGCGTACTGGCGGATCGTCCACGGGCGGCCGCGGTACATCGTCGGGTACGGCCCGCGGGTAAATGGAGGCTCGCCGGGCAGCTCGAGGGGTGCAGCGGGCGCGTCGGCCGCCGTGTAGACGGGCTTGAGCTCGAGTCCGGAGTCGTTCAACCGGCGATCCTCGGTCGTCGCCACGTCCGGATCGTACGGGCGACATGGCGACCGCGGGCTACGCTCCCCGCCGTGGAGGTGCGCGTCAGGCTCTTTGCGGCGCTGCGAGAGCGTGCGGGCGCGGGGACGGTTGAGCTGGAGCTGCCCGAAGGAGCGGCGGTGGGCGATGTCTGGCGGGCGCTCGAGCTCGGCGACGAGCCGCCCGGCATCCTGTTCGCGGTGAACCGCACGTACGCCGAGCGCGGGCAGGTGCTCGCAGCGGGCGACGAGGTCGCGCTCATCCCGCCCGTTTCGGGCGGGGACTTCCGCCTCTCCGAGCGAGCGCTCTCACTCGACGACGCCGTCGCCGAAGTGCGGGCAGACGACGCGGGCGCGATCGCGACCTTCGTCGGGACGACGCGGCGCCGTTCGCGTGGACGCAACGTCCTGCACCTCGAGTACGAGGCGTACGAGGGCATGGCAGAGGAGGTCATGGAGAAGCTCGCTGCCGATCTCGAGGCACGACACGATCTCTGCGAGGTGGCGATCCACCATCGCGTCGGCCGGGTCGAGATCGGCGAGACGAGCGTCATCATCGCCGTGTCCGCGCCGCATCGAGCAGCCGCGCTCGCCGCGTGTCGAGAGGCGATCGACGAGCTCAAGGTCTCCGTCCCGCTCTGGAAGAAGGAGTTCTACGAAGGTGGGGAGGAGTGGATCGGCCGCGGCTCTTAGAGCAGTCGCAACCAGATTGACGTAGCGGTGACGGTCGCCGGGGCTACGATCGGAGAGATGGATCGACCGCAGGTCGTAGACGGCGAGTCCGATCGGCGGTACGAGCCGATCGACGCGCCTCTGCCGAGAACGCTTCCGGATCCGACCGGGTTGGAGCACGGCGACCGCGGCTATGAGCCCGTCCAGCCCCGCTCGGGCCTGAAGGATCTTGCGCGCAAGCTGTTCGCGCCGGTGCTCGCGATCGGCTTCCTCGTCGTCAAGTACGGCGCGCTGATCTTCAAGCTCAAGGTCTTCACGACCGCGGCCTCGATGCTCGTCTCGATCGCGGCCTATGCCTGGATCTGGGGCCTGCCGTTCGCGATCGGGTTCGTGGTCCTCATCTTCGTCCACGAGCTCGGCCACGTCTTCGAGCTCCGCCGCCAAGGTGTCCCGGCGAGTGCGCCGCTCTTCATACCCTTCCTCGGGGCGGTCATCGGGATGAAGCAGCTTCCGGACGACGCGTGGAAAGAGGCAAGGGTCGCGCTCGCCGGACCGATTCTCGGCTCCGTCGGGGCTGTCGCGTTCTGGATCGCGGCGGAAGTGAACGGCTCCGAGCTGTTGATGGCGCTCGCGTTCGTCGGGTTCTTCCTCAACCTCTTCAACCTGATCCCGATCGTCCCGCTCGACGGCGGTCGGGCGGTGGCGGCGCTCCATCCCGCGATCTGGCTGCTCGGACTGCTGCTGATGGTCGGTCTTGCAATCCTCAGCCCGAACCCGATCCTCATCATCATCGTGATCATCGGCGCACTCGAGCTCTGGCGCCGCTGGCGCGAGCGGGGAGAGAACGCGGAGTACTACCGGCTCGAGCTGTGGCAGCGGGCGACGGTCGCCGTCGTGTACCTCGGCCTCATCGCGGTGCTCGCGCTCGCGGTCGCCGCGACACATGTCGAGCGCACCTTCTGAATGACCAGAGCTGAATGACCCGCGCTGAATGACACAGGGGCCTGAGCTCGACCGGCGAGTCCTGCGTCGCAGCGAGGAAACGCTCGCAAGTGACGTGGCGCTCATTGCGTCGGAGTTTCTCGCCGGCTTCCAGGCGATCACGAAGATCGACCGGCCCGCCGCTTCCATCTTCGGGTCGGCGCGGGTTCTCGAGGGAACACCGACGTACGACGCCGCTCGCGCCGCGGGCAGGGGGTTCGCGGAACGAGGCTTTGCCGTCGTCACCGGCGGCGGGCCGGGTGTCATGGAGGCGGCGAACCGCGGCTGCAAGGAGGCGGGCGGCCTCTCCGTCGGGTTCAACATCGTTCTTCCCCAGGAGCAGGGTCTGAACGCCTACTGCGACCTCGGGCTGACCTTCGATCACTTCTACGCACGCAAGGTGATGTTCGTGAAGGCGGCCGAGGGTTTCGTCATCTTCCCGGGCGGGTTCGGGACGCAGGACGAGCTCTGGGAAGCGCTCACCCTCATCCAGACACGCAAGATCGGGCACTTCCCCGTCGCGCTCGTCGACTCGGACTACTGGGACGAGCTGCTCGACTGGGTGCGCGACGAGATGCTGGACGACGGGCTGATCTCGCCGCACGATCTCGACCTGGTGACGATCACGGATGACCCCGACGAAGCCGTCGAGCTCATCGTCTCGCACTACGACCAGCGCCTTGCCGAGGGCTCGGCGTGAGTCGTCCTACACTCCGCCCGTGAGCCCACGCTCCCTCCGGGATCTGCCGTCGGTGGACGAGCTGCTGCGGGATGAGCGGCTTGCGAACGAGCCTCACGCACTCGCCGTCGACGTTGCGCGTGCGGCGATCGACCGAGCGCGGGAGGAGATTGCCGCGGGACGGGACCCCGGGGCGATCGCCGAGTTGGCCGTGGCAGAGCTCGCCCAGCGGCGCAGACCGGCGTTGCGTCGTGTCTTGAACGCGACCGGCGTCCTCGTGCATACGAACCTCGGACGCGCGCCGCTCGGTGCGCCTGCTCTCGCACGCGTTGCGGAAGTCGCCGCCGGCTACTCGAACCTCGAATACGACCTCGACCTGGGCGAGCGTGGGTCGCGCCAGGATCATCTCGCGGCGCTCCTCTCGCACCTGACCGGTGCCGAAGCGGCACTCGTAGTCAATAACAACGCCGCCGCGATCCTGCTCGCCCTGGCCGCACTTGCGGAAGGACGTGAGGTCGTTGTGTCACGTGGCGAGCTGATCGAGATCGGAGATGGGTTCCGCATCCCAGACGTGCTGCTTCGCTCCGGCGCTCGACTCGTTGAGGTGGGAACGACGAACCGCACTCGGGCCACCGATTACGAGAGCGCGATCACTCCCGATACCGCCCTGCTCTTGCGGGTCCATCAGTCCAACTTTCGCCTCCTGGGCTTTACGGAGACGCCGCAGCTCTCGGAGCTCGCGCAGATCGCGAAGCGAGCCGAGCTGCCTCTCGTCGACGATCTCGGGTCGGGAGCGCTCGCTCCGCTCGGCGATGAGCCGACGCCGGCGGAGAGCCTGCGTTCCGGCGCGGATCTGGTCACCTTCTCCGGGGACAAGCTTCTCGGCGGCCCTCAGGCCGGGATCGTCGTCGGTCGCGGCGAGCTCGTCGAGCGTCTGCGTCGCCATCCGCTCCAGCGCGCGCTTCGAGCGGACAAGCTGACGCTTGCCGCGCTCGAAGGCACTCTTTCCGCCGCGCTCGATCCGGCGCTCGGCGAGATTCCGATCTTGCGGATGTTCAACGAGCCGGTCGAGCGCGTGCGAGGGCGGGCCGAGCGTCTGGCGCGACTCGTCGGCGGCGAGGTCGAGGAGACTGTCGCGCGGGTCGGAGGCGGCGCCCTCCCGCTCGCCGAGCTTCGGAGCGCGGCGTGTGCGGTCGAGGAGCGTCTCGCTCGCCCGCTGCGGCTGGGCGAGCCGCCGGTCATCGGCATCGTCCGAGACGGGAGGCTGCTCCTCGACTGCCGCACGCTGACGGACGACGAAGTGGACGAGGCCGCCGCCGCGATCTCCCGCGCCCGCGGATGAGCGAGCACGCACCGAACGGGTCAACCGATCCAGGCGGGGCACCACGAACCGGAGACGGCATCGGCGTGGTCGAGGTGCTGGATCCGAAGGCTCGGACGCGGCTGTGCGAGACCGTCCTCCGCGATCTGCCGGAGTGGTTCGGCATCGAGGAGGCGACGGCGGCGTACATCCGCGAGGTCGCGGAGCTTCCGACGTTCGGCGTCGGCGACGACGCGTTCCTCTCGCTGAAGCTGCATACGCCTCGGGCCGCCGAGGTCTATGTGATGGGGGTACGAATGGCCCGGCACGGACAGGGGCTAGGCACTGCGCTTCTCCTCGCCGCCGAGGAGTACCTCGTGGGAGGCGGATTCGAGTACCTGCACGTGAAGACGCTCGGCCCCTCCTGGCCAGATGAGGGTTACGAGCTGACGCGCCGCTTCTACGAGAGCCGGGGCTTCGTTCCCCTCGAAGAGATCCACGGCCTGTGGGAGCACAACCCGTGCCTGCTCCTGGTCAAGCGCCTCTGATGCCGCTCACCGTCGGAACGGCAGGTCACGTCGACCACGGTAAGACGTGGCTCGTGCGCGCGCTGACCGGGAAGGACACGGACCGGCTTCCCGAGGAGCAACGGCGCGGTATCTCGATCGACTTGGGCTACGCGCCGCTCGAGCTGCCCGACGGCCGACGGGTCTCGGTCGTGGACGTCCCAGGCCACGAGCGCTTCGTTCGCGCCATGGTCGCCGGTGCAAGCGGCATCGACCTCTTCCTGCTGGTCATCGACGCGGGGGAGGGCGCCAGAGCGCAGACGCACGAGCACCTCGCGATCCTGCGGCTTCTCGGCCTCGAGACCGGTGTCGTCGCCGTCACAAAGGCGGACGCGGTGGCTGCGGATGCGCTCGAGAGAGCGCTCGAGGAAGCGCGCTCGCTCGTTCCCGAGGCTGAGATCGTCGCGGTCAGCGCCAAGACGGGCGCCGGCCTGGACGAGGTACGGGGCGCAATCGCAAACGCCGCGGCGCACATCAGGCGTGCTCAGGCAGACCGTCCCACGCGCCTGTGGATCGACCGCGCTTTCTCCCTGCGCGGAATCGGGACTGTCGTGACCGGAGCCCTTTGGTCGGGCTCGGTCGGAGCCGGCGACGAGCTGCGGCTCGAGCCGGCGGGCCACGACGTTCGTGTGCGCAGCGTGCAGGTGCACGACCACGACGTCTCGCGAGCCGAGGCCGGTCAGCGAGTCGCGGTCGGCGTTCCGAGCCTCGAGCGGAGCGAGATCCGCCGCGGCGACGCGCTCGTCGTTCCCGACTCGTTTCCGGTCTCGTTTCGACTCGACGTGACGCTCGACGAGCTCGAGCCCGTGCCCGACGGCGTTCGCCTGCACGTGCACCTCGGGACTGCGGACTCACCGTCACGTGTCGTGCGGGTCGGGGAGCGCTGGGCGCAGCTCCGGCTCTCGTCGCCGGTCGTCGCAGCGAGGGGTGACCGGGTGATCTTGCGCGGCGAGACGACGGTCGGAGGCGGCGCTGTGCTCGACCCGGCGCCTCCGCGACATCGCGATCCGAAGCGCCTCGAGCTCGTAGAGCGCGGCGAGATCGCCTCGACCGTGCGCGAGCCGATCCTGGCGGACACGCTCCGACGCTTCGGCGACCTCGAACTCGGTTCACTGCGGCGTGCCGGCCCCTGGATCTTCTCTCCCGTTTGGCTTGCGGAGCTCGAGGAGTTGCTGCAGGAGCGCATCGCGGCCGCAGACCCGATCGATCCAGGCATCGCACCTCCGTCCGAGCCGTGGTCTCCCGAGATCCTGCCGTTGCTCTCGCTCGAGCGCCGCGGAGCGAAGCTCTATCTTCCCGGCGCGACGCCCTCGCTCGGTGCCCGCCGGGAGGACGCGGAGACCCTGAAGCGCGAGCTTGCCGCTGCGGGAATGCAGGCGCTGAAGGTCGCCGATCCGGAGCTCGCACGTTTCCTCGAGGCAACGGGCACGCTGGTCGCGCTCGGTGACGGGTACGCGATCGGCGCAGACGCCTACGTGCTCGCGAGGGACAAAGCGCTCGAGGAGTGCCGTGAGACCGGCCAGATCACGCTAGCCCGCTTTCGCGATCTCGTCGGCACCGGCCGTCGCGACGCGCAGCTCCTGCTCGAGCGGCTCGACCGGGACGGGCTAACCCGTCGCGTCGGCGATGCTCGGGTTCTGCGGCGTGCCGCTCGCGTCTAGGAACGCTCTCAACGGGCGGGATCGGCGGCCTGCCACTCCGGCTCGTCGTCGATCCCCACGCCGTCGGCAACCCGCGTCACGTAGTTGAAGTACGCGACGACCTGGATTGCGTCCGAGATTGTGGCATCGTCGAGACCCTGGGCTCGGAGTGCATCGACGTCGGGCTGCTCGATCTCGGCCGCTAGGTGCGTCAACTTGACGGCGAAGTCGCAAAGCGCACGCTCGCGCGGGGAGAGCTCGGCCTTGCGGTAGTCGTGCTCCGCATGCGTCGCGAGCTCGCTATCTGCGCCCTCTGCACGGAGGTCGTCTGCATGAGCCCGCGTTCAGTAATGGCAGCTCTGCTCGACGGAAGCGACCGTAGCGAGCAGCTCGCGTTCCATCCGCGTGAGACCCGATTCGCCGAACATGATCTCGCGGTACAGCGCCATCGACGCACGAAGGACGCCCGGGCGCAGGCTCATCGCCTTGAGGATGTTGAAGACCTTGCCAGCGCGCTCGATCGCGGCGTCGTAGTCCTCTTTGAGCGCCCCTTCGGCCTCGTCCTCGTCGATCAGCTTGAGGTACGGACGAGGCACGTCTCGCCCCTACCGGGTCTGCGGGAAGCCGAGGTCGACCCGGCTGGTCTTCGGGTCTGGCCAGCGACTCGTGACCGCCTTGGTCCGCGTGTAAAAGTCGATTCCCTCAGGGCCGTAGATGTGTCGATCTCCGAAGAGCGAGCTCTTCCAGCCGCCGAACGAGTAGTAGGCGACGGGCACCGGGATTGGCACGTTGACGCCGACCATCCCGACGTTCACCTCGAACTGGAACTGGCGCGCGACGCCGCCGTCGCGGGTGAAAATCGCGACGCCGTTCCCGTACGGGTTCTCGTTCACGAGATTGAGTGCCTCGTTGTAAGAGTCCACGCGGACGACCGACAGCACCGGGCCGAAGATCTCGTCGCGGTATGCGTCCATCTCGGGAGTGACGTTGTCGAGGAGGGACGCGCCGAGGAAGAAGCCATTGCCGTTCGGCGAGGTCTCACGACCGTCGGCGACGAGCTTCGCTCCCTGCTCTGGCCCCGAGTCGAGGTACGAGGCCACCTTGTCCCGATGCTCCCGCGTCACGAGTGGGCCCATCTCGGAGGACGGATCCATGCCGTCGCCGACCTTGACGCTCGGAAGCCGTTCCTCGATCGCGCTGACGAGCGCGTCCGCCGCTTCGCCCACCACGACGACGACCGAGATCGCCATGCAGCGCTCGCCGGCAGAGCCGTAGCCGGCGCTGACCGCAGCGTCCGCGGCCATGTCGATGTCAGCGTCAGGGAGCACGACCATGTGGTTCTTCGCCCCGCCAAGCGCCTGGACGCGCTTCCCCTGCTTCGTCCCGTTCTCGTAGACGTAGCGCGCGATCGGGGTGGAGCCGACGAAGCTGATCGCTGCGATGTCCGGATGCTCGAGCAGGCGGTCGACGGCGACCTTGTCGCCCTGGATGACGTTGAAGACACCGTCCGGAAGACCGGCTTCCTTCAGGATCTCGGCGGTTAGCAACGAGGCCGACGGGTCCTTCTCCGAAGGCTTCAGGATGAACGCGTTGCCGCAAGCGATCGCGGGCGCCCACATCCACATGGGCACCATCACCGGGAAGTTGAAGGGCGTTATCCCAGCGACGACGCCGAGCGGCTGACGGATCGAGTACACGTCGATTCCCGTGGCGGCCTGCTCGGAGAAGCCCCCTTTGAGAAGGGTCGGAATCCCGCACACGTACTCGATGACCTCGATTCCGCGCTGCACCTCGCCGTGCGCGTCCGAGAGCACCTTCCCGTGCTCGGCCGTGAGCGCGCGCGCGAGATCGTCGCGACGGTCGTCGACGAGTTGGTAGATGCGGAAGAAGAGATCGGCGCGCTTGGAGAGCGACCACGTGCGCCACTCGCTCGCTGCCGCCTTCGCGGTCGCCACGGCGCGGTCGATCTCCTCGACCGTTGCGAAGTCGACCTCGCCGGTCTGCTCGCCGGTCGCCGGGTTGTAGACCGGACCGGAACGGCCCGACGTCCCCCGCACTGCCTCGCCTCCGATCCAGTGCCCGATCGTCTTCCGCTCCGTCGTCACCGCTGCGTTCATGTCAGCCTCCGTACTCTCTCGCCCGCCCTCGTATCTGGTCGTCCAAGCGTATCGCGGCATATGAAGGAAAGGCTCTAGCGGCGCAGCTCAAACAGGAATCACGAGGCTCGCGAGGTCGCGTGGGTAGTAGGTGAGGATCTCGATTCCGTCGTCCGTGACGAGAACCGTGTCCGAGTGTCGGAAGCCGCCCAGGTCCGGCGCGTACAGCCCGGGCTCGACCGTGAAGACCATGCCCGGGCGGATCTCCGTCGAGTCGCCCGAGTCGAGGAAGGGGCCTTCGTGGTAGCGGAGACCGATGGCGTGCCCCGTGTGGTGACGCCAATGGGCGAAAAGGTCGTGGTGCGCGAAGTAGCTGCGGACGGCCCTGTCGACGTCGGAGCACGCCGCGCCCGGGCGGATTGCGTCGAATGCGACCTCCTGGAGGGCCTTCATGTGCCCGAACATCCGCTCCTGGTCGGGTGAGGGATCGCCGATCACCATCGTCCGCTCGAGCTCCGAGAGGTAACCCCAGACCGGTGTGCTCGCGCCGGTGACGAGCACGTCACCCGCGCGGAACGCGATGTTCCCGGCCAGGGCGTGCGGGATCGCCGAGCTCCGGCCGATCTGACCTCGATAGCCGGCGGAAGCTCCGTCGGAGACGAAGCTCTGCGCGCTGTAGATCGGGCCGATTGCGTCGAGCATCGCGAACGTCGCCTCGTTCGTCGCCCGCATCGAGACCTCCGTCTCTGTCAAGCCCGGCCGGGTGTAACGCTGGAGGAGCGTGTGCGCGAGGTTCCCCCAGCGCACGCTCTCGCGGATGAGCGCGATCTCGGCCTCCGACTTGATCGCCATCTGCTCCTCGATTCGGCCGGCGATCCGGACGACGCTCGCACCCGAGAGCTCGGAGAGCGTTGGCCCGCGGTAGCCGAGGATCCACGGATACCCGTCCTGGTCCGCGCCGATCTTCCCGCTCAAACCCAGCGCTTTCAGCGTCGCGGAAATCGCCTCCTCGGCGCGTGGCTCGCCCGGGTACTCCAGATAGTGCTCCACGCGGTCGAGCGTCGCCTTCGACTCGGCGTGCTCGACCTCGAGCCGAGGCACGACGAGAGCCCGCTCCCCGTCCGTGTTCAGGACGAGCGCGATCGGGCGCTCCGTCGGTACGAAGGCGAAGCCCGCGTAGTACAGGACGTAGCACGGGTCGAAGAGAACGATGCCGCTGAGTCCGTCGGCCGCGATTTTCTCGAGGAGCACCGTGCACCGAGCGCGGTGCTCCTCGGGCGTGATCGCGAGCGACGTCAGCACGAGCGAGGAGCGTAGTCGCTTGTCTCCGCGGGTAGCCTCGAAGCAGGAACCGCGTGAAGCTGCTCGCCTCTCTTGCGCTCTTCTTTGTCCTCGTGCTCGCCGAGACTGCAAAGGGTGCGAGCTCCCTCTACGACTACGACGAGCGTCTGAGCAAGATCGCACGGGAGACGCTCTGGCAGGCGGCGGACGAAGGCAGGGCGATCAGGCGCGGCCGTGTCGAAAGCGTCGGCGTCCGCTGCTACCGGGATCAAGAGACCTTCGAGTCGGTGTTCGAGGATAGGTTCGGAGTGCGTGCAAACCGTGTGATCGCGTACTACGCCGGCGGACGCGACATCCACCTGCGACCATCGACGTGCGAGAACGTCCGTCTCTTCTTCGACGGCCCCAACACTGTGCGCACTGCCGGTGCCTACGGCGTCCTTCTGCACGAAGCGCTCCATCGCCAGGGTCTGCGCGACGAGCGCCTCACGACCTGTTTTGCGAACGAGGCGGTTCGCTGGGGAACTCGCTTCTACGGCGGAAGTGAGGCGAAGGCGCTCAGGGCTCGGAACCGGGCGCTGACGTTCACGCGCGTCTACGCGCCGTCCTCGTATCGCACCTCGAAGCCGAACTGCCTCGCCCTGACCAGGCGGACGGAGTGGGTCAGGTACGCACGACTGGGCTCGCGACCGTGAGCTCGGCTCCGGTTTCAGCAGACGAGCAACGAGGAATGGTCACTCGTATGCGAGACGTCCTCGTGATCACATCGTCGGAGTGGCCTGTCGCCGAGCTGCGGACGATGCTCGGTGAAGACGTGGGTGAGTTACGGGTCGTGGTTCCGATGGTGCGCCAGTCGCGCCTCCAATGGCTGACGAACGCCGAGGACGATGCGAGAGAACATGCGGAGGACGCGGCTTCTGCCATCGCGGAAGCTGTGCCTTCGGAACAGACCGAAGCAGCGGCCGGTGACGACGATCCGTTGCTTGCTGCCAAGGACGCGCTGCGCGAGTTCGGAGCGGACGAAGTGGTCGTGGTCACCCGCCCCGACGAAGAAGCGACGTGGCTGGAGCGGGGAAGCGCCGAGGAGATCGGACAGGAGCTCGGCGGCATCAAGGTCACGCTGCTAACCGTCTCCGACAAGGCGTAAGAGCCGGTCCCTCGCACGTAACGGCCGCCGAGCGTTATATCGTGCCGCGAGCCGCAAGCAACGCGGTGCACAACCTACGAAGGAGGAAGCAATGCCGGTCTGGGCTTGGATTCTCATCATCGTCTTGATCGTGCTTCTGCTAGGCGGAGGCTACGGCTACCGCCGGCGGTAGGCCTCGCGGCGATTCACGACCGGGGAATTCGGGAAAGGACGAAGAAGCGGCCCCGGCGGGCGTGCCGGAGTGGGTGGCGCCTACCTGGGCCGCAGTCTGCTCGCTCAGCGAGCGGGAGCGGCGCCGGAGTCGAACCGACCGAGCCGTGGGTTACACGACCGCACTGGTTCTGAAGAGCTGAGTGCTCTCCCCCCGCCGGTATTCCGCCCATGCCTCGCGGGCGCCGGCGTCCTCTTCGGCGCTCGTCGCCTCGTCATCCTCAGGCGCGTTGTCGAGCCACTCGAGCAGCGCTCGGCCACGATCGCGGCGTCGTGCGACGTAACGCAACGCCTCCTCGGCCTCGGACTCCGAGAGTTCTTCGATCGCCAAGTGAAGCCTTTCCTTCGCGGTCACGATCCTCAGTCTACGCCGGGCTGCCCGTGCCTCCGCCGCCCACAGGGTCGGAGCGGACTTCAGGCGTCGAGTTCGGCCTGGGCCGCTGAAGCGCCGCGATCCACTCATGCGGTGGCCGCCCTCCTGGTTCTGTGACGGATCTCACCTTCGGAACAACACAGGCGATCGTGGCCGCCGCCGCGGTCTTCGCGTTCATCGCCTGGCGCTGGTGGGCGATTGCGCTCTACCGCGCGTGGCTGGATCAGCGGGAAGCCTCTCGCCGGGCCGAGTAGCGGCCGCGCGGGCGACCTCACTCAAGAGGCACAGCCGCCGGCATCGAGGATTCAGAGAAACTTACGCTCGGGGCCGAACAGTCACGTTTACCGGTGTTTCGCGGCAGGTATCAAGAAATCCAATGGCGATGCGGGTTCTGGAAGTCGGTGCGCAGCGCGACAACGGCCTCGCGCCGCGCGTGCTCGTGGCCGAAGACGAGGCCGACGTGCTCGAATCGGTGGTCTATGGCCTGCGCAGCGAAGGGTTCGACGTGGACGCGTTCCGCGACGGCGAGACAGCTCTCGGCGCAGCCGAATCGAGTGGTTATGACCTCCTCATCCTCGACGTGTTCATGCCCGGCTTGTCGGGGTTCGAGATCTGCCGGCACCTGCGGGAGCGGAGCGTTGTGCCGATCATCCTGCTTACTGCCAAGGATCGGGAGATCGACCGCGTGCTCGGGCTCGAGCTTGGCGCCGACGATTACGTAACGAAGCCGTTCTCCATGGCCGAGCTGACCAGTCGCGTCCGCTCGCTCTTGAGACGTATCGAGCTCGACCGGGAGGCGGGAGCGGAGCCTGCTCTGCGCGTCGGTGCGCTCCGTATCGATCGAGCAAAGCATCGCGCGTCCGTGGACGGCGCTGACGTGCGCCTGACGCATACCGAATACAAGCTGATCTCGCTGCTCGCGGCTCACCCGCGGCGCACATTCTCGCGCGACCACATCATGCGCCATCTCTGGAACGGCGACTACGACGGAGACCAACGGGCATGCGACGTCCATGTCTCGAACCTCCGGCGGAAGATCGAGCCGGACCCGAAGCATCCGCGGCGAATCGTCACCGTGCGAAACATCGGCTACCGGCTCGAGTCGGCCTGAGCTTACGCCTGCACGAGCTTGTAACCGGCCCCGTGCACGGTGAGCAGGCGCTGTGGCTGCTCAGGATCGTCCTCGATCTTTGCGCGCAGGTTGAAAATGTGGCTGTCGCAGGCGCGCTCGTCGGCGACGAAGGACGTCTGCCACGCGCGCTCCAAAATCTCCCGTCGTCCGACCACGCGGCCCGGATGCTGCGCGAGAACCATCAGAATCGCGAACTCCATACGCGTCAGGCTGACCTCCTCACCATGTACGCGAACGCTCTGCTCGGCGGGGTCGATCGAAAGCCGCCCGAGCTCGAGGCGCGCGGTTCCAGAAGCCCGGTCGAACTCCCGTCGGCGCAGGATCGCGCGAAGACGGCTCACGAGCTCTGCGGTCGAGAACGGCTTGGTGACGTAGTCGTCCGCGCCGAGCTCGAGGCCGACCACTCGCTCCACTTCTCCGTCCCGCGCGGTCAGCATGACGATCGGCACAGCCGAGGCGGCGCGTAGCCGACGACAAACGTCTGTGCCCGAAAGCCCCGGCATCACGACATCGAGCACGACGACGTCGTAGTCGCCTTCGAGGGCCGCTTCGAGCGCCGACTCGCCGTCGGTGGCGCAGTCCACCTCGAACCCGGCCGAGCGGAGAGCGTACGACACCGGCTCGAGGATGTCGCCCTCGTCGTCCGCGAGGAGAACGCGTCCGCTCATGTCGATGCCTCGGCGACGGGCGGGAGGGGAAGGAGGACGCGCACGGTCGTGCCGGCGCCTTCTTCCGACGCGATCGTCAGCGTGCCGCCGAGCACGCGGACCGCCTGCCGCACGATTGCGAGCCCGAGCCCGAAGCCGGTGCCATCTCGCATGCTGCCTCGATAGAAGCGGTCGAACACGCGCGTCCTGTCTTCGAGCGGAATGCCGGGCCCGGTGTCAGTCACGTCGATCGCGATTGTTCCGTCCAGTCGGTGAGCCGACATCCGAACAGTGCCACCGCGCGAGTACTTCGTCGCGTTCGCGGCGAGGTTGAAGACCACCTGCTCGATCAGGTCGCGGTGCGTGTGCACGAGGATGTCCACGGGGCAGTCCACCTCTGGTCGAGGGCCGTCGTCCGACGGTAGCTCGGTGGCCACCTCGAGCAGCACTGCGCAGAGCTCGACGGTCTCGAGCGGCGCCGTCTCCACGTCGCCGGCCTCGGCGCGCGCAAGGGTCAGGAGCGAGTGGCTGAGCCGGCCGAGACGGGCCGCCTGGCGTTCGACGATGTCGAGGAAGCGGTCTCGCTCCTCGCGTGACTCCTTTGCGCCGCTCTGGAGGACCTCGACCGCGCTCGTGATCGCGGTCACCGGCGTGCGGAGCTCGTGGGCTGCGTTCGCGACGAACTCGCGCTGAGCGTGCTCGCGCCGTTCGAGCTCCGAGACGTCGGTGATGACGAGAACTGCGGTACCGAAGCGGCCTGCCGGAACGCCCGTCACTGTGTAGCTCTCGCCTTCAGCCGGCGAGACGCGCTCGCCCGCCACGGACGCGTCGGGCGCGAAGAGCTGCGCGACGAAGTGCCTGAGCGGAAAATGCGGCGGCCACGGATCGGGCAGCGCGTCGCCCTCAGCGAGCGAGTTGACATCGAGTAGGCGAGCCGCGGCTGTGTTCGCGATCTCGACACGAAGGTCGGAGTTGACCGCGACCACGCCCTGGTCGAGTCGTCCGAGTAGCCGCTCGAGGCGGGCACGCTCGCTGTCCAGACGCTCGATCGAGCCGCGCAGGCGGACTCGCATGCGCTCGACCATGGCGGCAAGGGTTCCGATCTCGTCGCCGAAGCGCGGTCGTAGCAGTGCGCCGGTGAAATCGCCTCGCTCGATCGCCTCCGCGGCGACGCCGATGCGCTCCAGCCGCGCAGCGAGGAGCGAGGCGACGACGAAGCCGATCCCCGCCCCAAGCGCCGACGCGACGAGCACGGCGAGCCGCACCTGATCCGTGAAGACGGCCATCGAATCTCTGTACCCCGGCTGCGGACCGAACGCGAGCAGCACCTCGGCCTCGGACGAGCGGAGTGGTACGGCGACGACGCCCTTGCGGCCTGCGTCGTACGTTCGCGCGAAATGTCGGCCGGCAAGCGCCGACCTGACAGCGCTGCTCGCGTCCGGCACCGACATCAGCTGGCGCCCATTCGAGCTCATAGGCCCGACCGCCGCGCCGCTGCCGTCGAAGAGAAACAGCGAAAGTCGCCGCATGCGCGCCACCTCTCCGACCGCCGGGCCGGGGCCGCGCTCGTCGAGCGCGGCCGTCACGGCGTCGGCGGTGGCAAGCACGTACAAGAGGGCGCTTCGCTCCGAGCGCTCCCGAAAGGCCTGCTCGGCTCGCCAGACAAGGAGCTGGGCGACCGCGATCGCGGTCACGGCCGTGATCGAGGCGACAACGAGCGCGAGCCACCAGCGCATGCTCAGTCGAAAACGAGGTCCGTCCACCTCCGGCTGTATTTCCCCGAATGAGCCTTCCGAACCGCCGGGCGCCATCTATTCAGGCGTCGTTAGCACTTCTGGACATCTTCCGCACTGCGTCAGCACAAAACGACGCAAGCATCGAGCGTGCCACCAAGGAACGCGCAGGTGGAAGCCTGTGACGTTGCCCAGCCCCATGCCGCCGTGGTTCAGGACGTACACGAGGTCGCCGCGGACGGTGATGCTGTGGGCGTGGATCCACCGGACGGAACAACCGAGCGGAGCTCGAGACCGTCCTTGCGGACATCGAACACCGAGATCTCGCTACTTCCGACGTGGGCCACGAGCAGCTGCCGGCCATTCTTTGTCAGCACGACCGGGCCTTGCGAGGACAGGCGGATCCTGCTGGTGCCCTCTCCGCCGGTCGCATACGTGCCCTCCAGTGAGAGGCTGCCGTCGGGAGCCCGGCTGTAGGCCAGCACCCTCGTTGCCTGCGGCGTTGTTCGTCATGGCGTACACGGCGCCGCTCCTGAGGTGTCGTCCGGCGGTTGCGCTCACCCGAGCGACGCGAGGAGCGCAATCGCGGGCGTCGCGACCGTTAGGCGGTAGGTGAATGTGTCGAATCGATGCATCAAGAACCCCCTCGAGTTGTGGTTGAACGAGGTGATCGTTCCCGCGCCGCGCGAAAGCTCGATCCAGCGGCTTTCCAGATCCGTTCACATGACGAACCGAAAGCGCCGCCGCGGACAGCTCCCGCGGCGGCGCAGACCTGGTCACCGCTTTAGAGGAGGCGGGCGACTATCGGACAGTTGACCACGATGCCGGTGGATCCGAACCGCTTGCCGTTCGGGCCGGTGATGTGACCGCCGGCGACGAGGCTCAGGAGCTGGAACTCGTCGATCATGCGCGAGCGATAGCCCTTTCTGATCGCCTTCTTCGTCCAGAACCCGAGGTTGAGATCCCACATCGGGCTGTAGTCGAGCGCCACGGTCGGCAGCCCTCCGACGAGGTTGAGCGGCGGGAGCTTGTCCTTCAGGGCGCTGTTCAGACCCTGTCGCTGCGGGTTCAGACGACCCGTAGGTCCGTTGGCGATGACGAACAGCCGCTCGATTCCGCTGAAGACGCTGTCATCGCGACCGACCGGCAGCTCGCCTGTCGCCGGTGCGAAGGTGCCGCTGTCGAGCGTCGCGACCACCGGATCTGACGCCTCCGTGCTCATGTAGAGCGCGGGCTTGGCGAAGCTGAAGATCCCCGTCAGCTTGATCGTTACGGTGCCGCCCCCGTTCCCCTCCGGGCAAATGCGAGCCACGCGGTCGTGCACGAGATTGTAATTCGGACGTCTGTTGCAGGAGCGGATATCCGCAGCCGTCTTGTCGAAGGCGACGACCGGAGCGTTGTAGACGTGCCCACCCGCGTTCTCGATCCGGACGAGCGGCGTGTAGTCGGCGTCCCCGATCGAACCGGGAGTCGCGACCCTCGGCGGGAACGCGTTGGCGCCGCGGCCCGGAACGAGCTTCCGATCGGGAGAGAAGTCGACGGTGCCCGTCTCGAAGACCAGACCGGCCCACCTGTTGAGTCGGGCGGATCGCGTCGCCCGCCCCACGTTGCTGTAGTGCAGCTTCCCGGAGTGGTTCAGGCCAAGTGCTTCCGCGTTGTCCTTGTCGGAGGTGTCGGTGAGGATGTACCAGACGTTGCGACCGTCGTCCATGTGCCCGAGATAGAGCGGAATCTCGATCGTGGACTTGCGAATGTCCAAGGTTCCGGAGCGGAGGAGTTGAACTGGTCCGACGAGCTTCCGGTCGATCTGCGACGGGAACGGCCCGAAGTAGCTGGCCGGAACGTTCGTGCCCACCGAGGGCGGGGGCGGCGTTATTTCCTGCGCGACCGCGGACGGTACGAGCGCGACCATCGAGGCCAGTGCGAAGACGAGAATGACGGGTTTGCTGCAGTCCTTCCAACTCATGGGAACCGTCTCCTTTGCGGTCAGTGAGCGCTGGTTATCGAGAGCGAATGCTCGCCCCGCGATTTGAGCGGCTCGTGTGCGCGGTATCCAGGTTCGCTAATAAGCCGGCGGATGCGCTCGCTGATCGGGACCTTCCGTGCGCGCTCAGCCGGCGTCGACGCGGCGGCCGTGCACGTGGAAGCCGCGCAGCGCGAGCCGTCCGATCGACTCGGGGACGACCGGCTCGACGCTCAGAACGCCGTCGCGTACGTCGAGCCCGAGCAGCGTCCGTAGCGCCATGAGCGGGGCTCCGGCTGCGAACGACTGCGGCCTCGAGGCGCCGTCATACTCGACGGGAAAACCTGTCTCGGCCCGGTCGAAGCCAGCGAAGAGCTCGGGCAGGCGGCCGTCAAACGCCTCCGCAGCCTCGAGCAGCGCGACCGCGACGCGGCTCGCCTCGTCGCGGAAGCCGTAACGGCGCATGCCCTCGGCGACCAGGGCGGTGTCGTGCGGCCAGACGGTTCCGTTGTGGTACTCGAGCGGGTTGTGGCCGGCGTCCTCGGCGGACATCGTGCGGATTCCCCACCCGCTCCAGAGCGCGGGTGACAACAGCTTCTCGACGGTTGCGCCTGCGCGCTCAGGCGAGGCGATTCCGCTCCAGAGAACGTGTCCGATGTTCGACGTCAGCGCGTCGACCTGCCTCTTCTCGCCGTCGAGCGCCAGAACGTAGTGACCTCGTCCCTCGCTCCAGAAGGCGTCCTCGAAGCATTCGCGCAGCGCCTCCGCGCGATCGAGGAGACGGTCTGCCAGATCCGCGTCGTCCCAGAGCTCGCGCGCCATGCGCGCCGAGCGGCGAAGCGCGTCGTAGGCATACGCCTGAACCTCGCACGCTGCGATCGGCGGCTCGGCGTGCGTGCCGTCGGCGAACAGGACTGCGTTCTCGGAGTCCTTCCAGCCCTGGTTGTCCAGACCTTCCGATGACCGTTTCAGGTACTCCAGCAATCCGTCACCGTCGAGGTCTGCTTCCTCCTCGATCCAGAGGATGGCAGCCCGTGCGGGCGCCTCGAGCGAACGGACGAGCTCCGCGTCGCCGGTCCAGAGCTCGTACTCGTCGAGCAGGACGAGGAAGAGCGGAGTCGTGTCGTGGCCTCCGTAGTAGGGGGAGTGCGGCTTGTCACCGAGAATCGTCAGCTCACCGCGGCGAAGCTCGTGCAGGATCTTCCCCGGCTCGGCATCCCGGAAGTCGTCGCGCTCCGTCGCCTGGAGGCTGGCAAGCACCTCGAGCGTCGTCTTCGCGACCTGTGGCTGAAACGGGAGCACCTGGTACGACATGAGGATGCTGTCCCTCCCGAACAGCGCCATGAACCAGGGGAGTCCGCCGGCCGGCAGCGACGAGCTCGGGTCGTCCAGCGCGCGAAATCGAAGTGCGGCGAGATCGAGCAGGCTGCAGTCGTATGTCTCTCGCAGCCCTTCGCGGTCGGTCTCGAGCCGCGGAGCGGCGTCCATCCACTCCTCGAGCGAGAGAGGCATGTCGGGCTCCGGCTTCCCGAAGGCGCCGCAGCGATGTCGTGAGGGGCGTTCTTCGCCGTCGACGACCGGGACGACGTCCACGCAGGTCTTCCAGAGCTCCCGTCCGGCGAGCTCGAGGACGAAGGTCGCGCGGTCGGCCTCGACCGCGCAGTCCTCGCTGAAGCGAAGGACGGTCTCGCGAACGAAGTCGTCGCGCTTGTAGCGCAGCGTCACCTCCCGCTCGCCCGCGTGCCGTGTGATCCGACCGCGCTTCTTCGGGCGCTCGTGACACTCCAAGATGTCGCCGAAGTCCGAGGCGAACTCGAGGACGAGCTCCACGCGCTGCGGACCGTCCGAGAGGTTTTCGAGCATGACGTCCTCGTGCACACCTCCGGACACGAATCGCTCTCGGCGAACGACTGTGGTCGCGTCCTCACCGTCTCGCGAGACACCGCCGATCACCCGAGCCGAGTAGTAGTCGACGGTCTCGCTCGAGAGCGTTCGGGGCGACTCGCCGTCGACGAGCAGCCGCCACGTCGAGAGATGCCGCATGTCGACGTGGAAGAACCCATCGGCGTGCTCGGCCTCGACGTCGCCGCTCGGGTCGGAGACGAAGAACGTGCTTCCGTCGAGCACGGTGAGGTTCTTTCCGCTGCGCCCGTCGCCGCCCATGCCGTGCTGTTTGCCCAGTTCGCACGATGGGCAACCCTCTCCGATGGAGCTCGGCTATCAGCTCTCAAGCGAGGAACATCCCGCACCAGACTTGGTCGGATATGCGCGACGCGCCGAGGAAACCGGGTTCTCATATGCGGTCATCTCCGACCACTTCCACCCTTGGCTGCACCGCCAGGGGCAGTCGCCGTTCGTCTGGTCGGTTCTCGGCGCGATCGCGCAGGTGACGAAGCGGCTCCGCGTCGGGACCGCGGTGACTGCGCCGATCCGCCGCACGCCTCCGTATCTCGTGGCTCACGCAGCCGCGACCGTGGCGACGATGATGCCCGGCCGCTTCTTCCTCGGCGTCGGTTCGGGTGAGAACCTGAACGAGCACGTGACAGGCGAATGGTGGCCGCCGAGCGAGACGCGGCGCGAGATGCTCGAGGAGGCGGTCGACGTCATCAAGAAGCTCTGGGCCGGTGGAACCGTCGAGCACTTCGGCAAGCACTACACGGTCGACAACGCGCGCATCTACTCGCGACCGCTGGAGCCTCCGGCGATCATGGTCTCTGCCGGTGGCAAGGACGGCGCCGAGCTGGCCGCCCGGATCGGCGACGGCCTGATCGGAACCGCGCCGTCGGAAGAGCTCGTGCAGGCATTCGAGGAAGCCGGCGGGAGAGGAAAGCCACGCTACGCCCAGATCGACGTCTGTGTCGCCGAGGACGAGGCCGAGGCGCGCCGGATTGCGCACGCGCAGTGGGCGGCGCCCGCTGCGATTCCGCCGCGACTCCTGACGAAGCTTCGCGTACCCGCCGACTTCGAGGCGGTCGCCGACCTCGTGACCGAAGACCAAGTGTGCGACAGCGTACTCTGTGAAGCCGATCCCGAAAGACATCTGGCCAAGATCAAGGAGTTCGCCGACGCCGGCTTCGACCATGTGCACGTGCACCAAGTGGGTGGAGATCAGGAGTTCTTCTTCCGCTTCTACGAGCGTGACGTGCTCCCGCAGGTGCGGGAGCTCTGAAAGGGGTTGCGATGTACGAGATGATCGAGCTCGAGGACGTCGAGCGCCTGGTCGACGATGGCGCGTTGCTGCTCGACGTGATGTCGCGGAAGTCCTACGAAGAGAGTCACCTCCCGGGTGCGGTTAACATCTCGCTCAAGGAGCTCGACGAGGAGAGCGCGGCGCAGCTCGATCGTTCCAGGCCCGTGATCACGTACTGCTTCGACTACCAGTGAAACTTGAGCGCACGGGCCGCGTGGCGGCTCGAGGAACTCGGGTTCGAACGCGTCTACGACTACGTCGCGAGCAAGTCCGACTGGTTCGCCTGTGGCAAGCCACGGGAAGGCAAGGCTGCCGAGGTCTTGTGGGCAAGAGACCTCGTCGAAGATGTGCCCACGTGCGCTTCTGGTGATCCGGTGGGTGGCGTGCGAGATCGCGTCCTCAGGAGCGGGCACGACTTCTGTGTCGTCGTCAACGAGGAGGACGTTATCCTGGGGCTCCTCCGCGGCGACGCGCTCAGCAAGGACGAGAACGCGCGCGCCGACGAGGTCATGGAGCTCGGCCCGAAGACGACGCCTCCGAACGAGCCCGTCGAGGAGCTGCTCGAGGCGAGAGCGAGTCAGGGCGTGAAGAACTTCCTCATCGCTACCTCGCACGGCGTTCTCCTCGGTGCATTGAGCCGCGACGAGGCTGAGCGAGCGCTGGAGGAGCGGAAGAACAAGAAAGAGGACGGCCGGTAGGCAAGAAAGCGAACGACGAGGCGCCGCCGCGACGGCCGTCGGCGCCTCGTCGATGGTTCTCCGACTCCGCTCAGACGCGAGCGGGCGCCTCGGCCCTTTTTGCCGTCCTCGACCGCCTCTTCGAGCTGCTCGTCGGAGAGTACGCGCTCGTCGGGGTCGGCTGTGCCACTGCCCGGATCGAACTTGAGATCGTCCATGTAGGGCGTCGGCTTCTTGCGCCGCGCGTCCAGGCCTCCTTCGCGTAGTACTCCCGCGCCTCCACGACGTTCTTCTCACCCATCAGCAGATTCCGTTCGGCCACGAACCGGTCCGGCTCGACGGCCAGCAGCTTCGCGGCTTCAGACGGGAGCGGACTCATGGTTGGAACGGAGCGGCGCCGGAGTCGAACCGACCGAGCCGTGGGTTACACGACCGCACTGGTTTTGAAGACCAGCTGGGCCACCGGGCCCATGCCGCTCCGGCGCGCAGGCTAGACCACGCCAGGGGTGAGAACCAGGGTTGAGCAGGAGGGCGAAGGCGAAATGCCGCTCAGGGTGCACATCACCTCTTCGACTCCCGACGGGACTTCTGTCAGCGCGACGCGTCGAGCGAGAAGATCATTCTGACGCGCGTGCCACTGGTGGGTGCCGACGAGATGACGTAGCGCTTCGAGAGCTTGGCGATGATCTTCAACCCGTAGCCGAGATCTCCCAGCAGCTCGAACTCACGCATGCCCCGTCCACCGTCCACCACGCTGACCACGAGCTCGCTCTCCGACCGTTCCACGACGACGTCCACCGTTCCCGGCTCCTCCCCGTAGGCGTGGACGACGACGTTCGACACCGCTTCTCCGACGCAGAGGCGAACGTCCTCTACGACCCTGGGACGCGCACCGGCGGCGGCTGCCGCATCTGCGACATCAGACCGGATCACTCGCGCGCTCTCGAGCGTTGCCGGAGTGGAGAGTTGGAAACAGGAAGCCGTGATCATGAAACCTCGCTCTACGGTAATTGCCGTTCTGCCAGAGACGAAACCTCGAGCGAAGGCGTGTCTAAACCGTTTTCGCTCGCGCCCGTGAAGGCTAAAACTGGAAGTAGATGAACGGCGCGACGCCCTCGGGTCCCAGTGCGTGGGTGACAAGCAACGCCACCGAGAGCACGACTGCCTGTGCCGGAACGGGCAGCCGGGAGAAGCGCGCCATGAGCCCCAGGGGGACCCGCGACGGCAAGTACTGCGAGCCGATGCCGATCGCGATTGCCGCGAGCACGCCGGATGTGACGAGCGGGGAGGGCTCGCCCCAGGCGGTAAAGAGCCGAGCGATCGTGCTCCACGCGTCCGAGAAGGAGTCCGAGCGGAAGAAGATCCAGGCGAAGCAGACGACCTGGAACGTCGCGAAGCGATGCCATGCGCGCCGGAGCGGCGTCGACGGCTTCTGGACTACGCCGGGCCGCTCGCGCCACCAGCGCTCAGCGATCAGCGCCGTCCCGTGGATCGCGCCCCAAACAACGAACGTCCACCCGGCGCCGTGCCAGAGGCCGCCGATGAGCATCGTCAGCATGAGGTTCCGGTATGTGAAGAGGCTGCCGCCGCGGTTCCCGCCGAGCGGGATATAGACGTAGTCGCGGAGCCAGCGCGAGAGCGTCATGTGCCAGCGGCGCCAGAAGTCCTGGATGGACACTGCGGCGTATGGGGAGTCGAAGTTCTGCGGAAAGCGGAATCCGAGGAGAAGAGCGATGCCGATCGCGATGTTCGTGTACCCGAAGAAGTCGGCGTAGATCTGCACGGCGTACGCGTAGATCCCGACCAGGACCTCGAGCGACGAGTGCTGCTCGGGCGCGCCGAAAACGGAGTCAACGATGTTCGCTGCGAGGTGGTTCGCGATCACGACCTTCATGAAGAGCCCCGTGCCGATGAGGAAGAACGCGCGCGCCGTGTCCACGTAGCGGGGGTCGCGCGGTGAGTCGAGCTGCGGGATCAGCTCGCCCGGGCGGACGATCGGCCCGGCCACGAGATGAGGGAAGAACGAGAGGTAGGCCGCGAACTTCGAGAGCGAGGACGGCTTGAAGTCGCCGCGATAGACGTCGACGACATAGCTGATCCCCATGAACGTGAAGAAGGAGATGCCGACCGGAAGGACGATCGAGCGCGCTTCGAGGGGAACGTCGATGCCCGCGAAGGCGAAGAGATTGTTCGTCGACGTGACGAAGAAGTCGTAGTACTTGAAGTAGCCGAGCAGCGCGACGTTCCCGGCGACGGCGACCAGCAGCAGCGTCTTGCGCATCTCGGCGTCTGTTCGCCGATGGATCCCGAGCGCGAACAGCTGGTTCCAGACGATCGAGACCCCCAGGAGGAAGACGAAGCGCCAGTCCCAGGCGCTGTAGAAGACGAAACTCGCGGCGACGATGAACGGGCGCCAGCGCTCGCCCCGCGGCATGAGCAGCCACGAGAGTGGCAGCACGATCAGGAAGAAGATCGCGAAGGTTGCGGTCGGGAAGAGCACCGGCGGTGCCGGTCAGTCGTTGCTTGGCGGCGGCAGCTTTGCCTGCGTCTCGTCTCCCGCGTCCATGAATCCTGCGGCGGTGCGCTCGACCGGAGGGGCGAACCACGACGGATCCGTCGGGTACCCCTGCGTGAGCCCGGCGAGGGGTGCGTAGATCAGCTCGGCGCGACGGCGCGCGGCACGCGCGGAGACGAGCTCGGCGACGGCGACGATGATCCACGCGCCGGCCATCACACCGATGATCGCAAACGCCTCGAGCTCGGCAATCGCCACCCCGACCGCAACCGCCACGAGAAAGACGATCTCCAGCAGCAAGCGCGGCACCGCTGGGACGCGCGCCCCGGGCGCGTCGATCGCACGCACCCACGTCAGCATGTCGGGGCCGCCGCGGCCGGAGTCGTCCCAGCCGGCGCTTTGGTCGCCCGCGGAGGGGAGACCCCGAGTCTGCGCGCGCAAAGAGTGAACCTCGGACTGCATGTCACCGACCCGCACCGAGAGGTCGCGGATGGCGCTGAGCACTTCGTTCGAGTTGGCGCTCGAGTCAGCGCTCGAGTCAGGCGGGGCGGGCACCTCCTGGTTCGCGGGCTCGCCGATCTGTGTCGTCTCGGACGGGTCCGCCACGCTCGAGGGGCGCCCTAGTTGTCCTCGGCCGACTTCCGCATCTCGTCGATCGCCGCGCGACCCTGGTCGTGAACGTCCTTCCGGTGCTCGTCGATCGACGGCTCCGAGGTCGCCTCGGGTGTTGGGAGATCCGAGCTCGTAGCGTCCTCGGCGTCCGCCCCTGCGTCCGCCTCCGACTCCGCCTCCGATTCCCTACTCGAAGCGAGCCGTTCGCGAAGCTCGGCCGCGGGGTCGTCAGCGGCCGGCGGGGGCTCGGGCGTGTCCCGGTCGACGTCCTGGACCGCGCTCTCCGCCGAGCTCCCGTGGCCCCGGCTCCGCAGCTTGCGCGCCAGTGCGGCGATGCCGGCGGTCACGACGATCCAGGTGAGGACTTTGCGCATGCGGCCCGATGGTATCGCGCGAGCCCCCGCACTGGCAGGAGAGCCTGGCAGCAGAGCCCGGCAGCAGGCCCTAGGCAGGAAGGTCCGGGTGGGAGCTCGCTGCTACACTCTCGCCCGCTTCCTGCCCCGCACAGACGGCGCCTGTTCCCGGCGTCGCCCACAGCAGATTGCTGGCCGGCGAGGCCGACGAGACCGAAGGAAGGAGATCGAGGGAACCCGTGACGAAGTACGAGATTCTGCTGCTGCTCGACCCCGGCTTGGACGACGACCGCCAGGGCGAGATCGTCGGGCGCGTACGCGAGCTCGTCGAGAAGGGCGAAGGAACGTGGGACCTGCACGACGTGTGGGGACGGCGACGACTCGCCTTCGAGATCGACCACAAGGCCGAGGGCAGCTACCACCTGCTGCACTTCACCTCCGGGGCCGCGACGCTCGAGGAGATCTCGCGCGTCCTGCGCATCGACGACGGCGTCATGCGCCACCTGGCGACACGGCGGATCGAGGGCAGTCCCGTGCGGCCGGTAGCGGTGGCGGCGCCGGCGCGCCAAGATTCACAGGCAAATGTCTCTACTGGCGATTCGGCGCCTGCAGGCTCCGAGAATGGCGCTTCCGGAGCGGACGACTCCGGCGTCGTCGTCCCGGAGGCAGCGCCGGAGACGTCACCCGAAGATGAAGAGGAGGACTAGAGGATGGCTGGTGACATCAACCGCGTGACCCTCGTCGGGCGTCTGACGCGCGATCCGGAGCTCAAGCACTTGCCATCCGGCTCGCCGGTGCTCGAGATGGGCGTCGCAGTGAACGGACGTCAGCAGGACGGTGCCGGAAACTGGACCGACAAGCCGAACTTTTTCGACGTCAAGGTCTTCGGCAACCAGGCTGAGTTCCTCTCGCAGCACCTGACGAAGGGCCGGAGAATCGGCATCGACGGGCGGCTCGACTGGCGTTCCTGGGAAGCTCAGGACGGAACGAAGCGCTCCAAGGTCGACGTCGTTGCCCAGAGCGTCCAGTTCCTGGACAGTCGCATGGAGGGTGGAGAAGCTCCCGAGTACGTCAAGACCGGCGCCGCCGGCGCCGGCGGTGGCGACGACTTCCCGACGTCCCCGTCCGACGACGACATTCCGTTCTAGGAGCAATCGATGGCGAGCAAGAAGACCGCAACCCCGTCCCGCAGGCGCACTGGACCGGCGAGCGCCCCCGGTAAGCGAAAAAGCTGTCACCTCTGCCGGGACAAGGTGAAGGAGGTCGACTACAAGAACATCGCACAGCTCCGGCGCTACATCTCGGAGAAGGGCAAGATCCGGTCTCGGCGGATCACCGGCGCCTGCCGGCGCCATCAGCTCCAGGTCGCGACCGCTGTGAAGCGCGCTCGCGAGGTGGCGCTGCTGCCGTACGTCGCCCAGTAGTCCGATGCAGATCATCCTCCTCAAGGACGTCGAGAAGCTCGGGCTGCGCGGGGACGTGGTCGACGTGGCGCGTGGTTATGCGCGGAACTACCTTCTCCCGCGGCGGCTCGCCGAGGTTGCAACGGCGGCGCGGGTCGCCGAGCTCGAGCGCATCGATGCGAACCGCGCACGACACGAGGCACGGAGCGCGGAGCAGGCGCAGGACATCGCCACCGTGCTCGGCAAGACGGTGCTTCGGTTCGAGGTCAGGGCCGGCCCGACAGGCGCGCTTTTCGGCTCGGTCACGCCCTCCGACATCGCGGACGAGATCTGGCGGGCACGCAAGGTGCGCGTCGACCGGCGCAAGGTCACGATCGACCCGATCAAGCGCATCGGTCGCTACGCGATCCCGATCGAGGTGTTCCAGGATGTGAGCGTCGAGGTGAAGGCGCTCGTCGTGCCCGAGGGCGGCGAGCTGCCGCCCGAGGAGGAGCTCGAAGCGCTCGAGGCGGCCGAGGCCGCCGCACAAGCGGCCGAGATCGCGGAGGCCGAGGCGGGGCAGGTCCAAGCCGCGACCGCCATCGCGGAAGCGATCGCCGAGGAGGAGCTTGACGAGACCGAGGTTGCGGCCGAACCCGAACCGGCGGGTGACGGCGAGATCGCGGGGGCACCCGGAGTCGCAACACCTGATGAGGACGAGGAGCCCGCGCGCGACAGGACGTAGTCGCTCTGGCGGCAAGAGGCGACGTTTCTCGAGCGATTGCTCCACAGGCCCTGTGGAGCGATTCGCAAACTTCCCGCACGAAGCGCCTGTTTCCGGCTTGACAACTTGGACGTTTCGTGTTCGCAGGCCGTCCGGCGGCGGGGATAAGCTACGAACGTATGTTCCTTTGTCCCTGCTTCGGCCCCCAACCACGCGGGTCACCTGTCGTCTGGACGAATCGGCGGCATACGGGTTGACTGCACCGGCCATGGCCGTCGTCGAGCAGTCGCGTACCAGCACGGGTCCGATCGTCCCGCCGCAGAACCTGGAGGCGGAGGAGTCGGTCCTCGGCGCGATGCTGCTCTCGCCAATCGCGGTCGGGAACGTCAGCGAGATCCTCGACGCGTCCGACTTCTATCGCGAGAGCCACGGCAAGATCTACCTCGCCGCACTCGGACTCTGGGCCAAGGGTGAGCCGGTCGACGCGATCACGATCGCGAACGAGCTCGACGAGCGCAGTCAACTCGAGGACGTCGGCGGGCAATCGCGCATCGCCTCGCTCGCGGCGCTCGTCCCGAGCACGTCGAACGTCGAGCACTACGCACGAATCGTCAAGGAGATGGCAACGCTGCGCGGACTCGTCCGCGTGGGACAGGAGATCACGCGGCTCGGTCAGGACCGTCCTGGCGAGGTCGTCGATCTCGTCGACCGCGCGGAGCAGATGGTCTTCGAGCTCGGCCAGCAACGCGTCACGAGCGACTTCTCGCACATCGAGCTGCTGCTCAAGGAGACCTTCGAGCGGATCACCCAGCTCTATGAGGCGGGCGTGGACGTCACGGGCGTGCCGAGTGGCTATCGCGAGCTCGATCACCTGACGTCCGGCTTCCAGGCCGGCAACCTCATCATCCTTGCCGCGCGCCCGTCCATGGGGAAGTCCTCGCTCGGCCTCGGCATCGCAACGAATCTCGCCGTCCGCAGCGAGACCCCCGTCGCCCTCTTCACGCTCGAGATGTCGAAGTCGGAGGTGACGCAGCACATGATGTGCAGCGAGGCGAAGGTCGAGTCGCAGCGCCTCAGGAGCGGCCGTCTCGCGCCGGACGACTGGCCCCGACTGACGGCAGCCTGCGACCGACTGACCAAAGCGCCGATCTACGTCGACGACACCGGCTCGACGACGATCATGGAGGTGCGTTCGAAAGCACGGCGGCTGAAGTCGCGTGAACCCGCACTCGGGCTTATCGTTGTGGACTACCTCCAGCTCATGACCTCGGGGCTGACCGCCGAGAACCGCGTGCAGGAGGTGTCGCAGATCTCGCGTGCCCTGAAGATCCTTGCACGCGACCTCGACGTCCCGATCCTCGCGCTCTCGCAGCTCTCGCGTGCGGTCGAGCAGCGACACGACAAGCGGCCGATCCTCTCCGATCTCCGCGAGTCGGGCAGCCTCGAGCAGGATGCCGACCTCGTCTTCTTCATCTACCGCGACGAGTACTACCTCGGCGAGGAGTCCGACCAGCAGGGCGTGGCGGAGGTGATCCTCGCCAAGCATCGCAACGGGCCGACCGGAACCGTGAAGCTCTCGTTCCTGCGTCGCTACGCGAAGTTTGCCGACCTCGCCGCCGCGTAGCGGTTCGTCCTGCCCGGCGGCGGTTACTCCCCGCGGCGTCCGCCGGAAAGCCAGGTGAACTTCGTCATGAACCAGCCTGCACGACCCCGCTCGGGGCTCCAGCCCGTGCGATCGAAGCCCTTAGGAAACAGCTTGTTCTGACGGCGAATCGCCCAGAGCGGGAGGGCGAGCACACCTAGAAAGAGGACGAGCGCGACTATCGCGGTAACCCAGCCGGTGCTTGCCACGTCCTTGCAATGTAGCGCCGCCAGCGTTGACGAACCGTGGCTGGTCGGTGGCGCTCTGGTGACCGGTGGTGCGTGCAACACTCAGCCACGTGCCAGCGACCGTGATCGTCGGCGCCCAGTGGGGCGACGAGGGAAAGGGCAAGATCGTCGACCTGCTCGCTCAGGAGGCGGACCTCGTGTGTCGCTACCAGGGCGGACCGAACGCGGGCCATACGATCGTGGTCGGCGAGGAGACCTACAAGATCAGGCAGATCCCAAGCGGGATCATCGGCGGGAAGCGAGGCGCCATCGGGGCAGGCTGCGTCGTCGATCCCGGCGTCCTCGTCTCCGAGCTCGACGATCTCGAGTCGCGCGGTCATCTGACGTCCGGCCGGCTCTTTGTCTCTGGCAATGCCCATCTCGTGATGCCCTGGCATGTCGCGCTCGACGGGGCGCGCGAGCGACGACTGGGCCGGCTCCAGATCGGCACCACCAGGCGCGGGATCGGTCCTGCTTACGCTGACAAAGCGACACGCATCGGCATCCGCGTTCAGGACCTGCTCGACCCGAAGATCTTCAGGCAGAAGCTCGAGCTTGCGGTTGCGGAGAAGAACGTCTGGCTCGCCCGCGTCTACGAGCACGCTCCGCTGGATCCCGACGAGATCCTGAGTGCACATCTCGCCTATGCGGAGCGCCTCGGTCCGTACGTGGCGGACACGTCGCTCCTCGTCGACCGTGCGCTCCGTGCGAACGAGCGCGTGCTGTTCGAAGGAGCGCAGGGAACGCTCCTCGATCTTGATCACGGCACCTATCCCTTCGTCACCTCTTCGAGCCCGATCGCCGCGGGTGCAGCCGTGAGCTTCGGCATCGGGCCGAACCGGATCGACGAGATCGTCGGCGTGGCAAAGGCATACGTCACCAGGGTCGGCGAGGGCCCGTTCCCGAGCGAGATCGAGGGCGACGACCACGATCGCGTGCGCGAGCTCGGTCAGGAGTTTGGGACTGTCACCGGCCGTGAGCGGCGTTGCGGCTGGCTCGACCTCGTCGCTCTTCGTTTCGCCGTACGAGTCAACGGCATCACCTCGCTTGCGCTGACCAAGCTCGACGTCCTGTCCCGGTTCCGCGAGCTACCGGTCTGCGTTCGCTATCTCCTCGCGGACGGAACCGAGACGGAGGATTTCCCAGCACATCAGAGCGACTTTCATCATTGCCGCCCCGTGTTCGAGACGCTTGCCGGTTGGGAAGCGGAGATCGGCTCGGACGAGCTGCCGGCGACAGCGAGGAAGTACGTGACGTTCGTCGAGCGCGCGCTGGGCGTGCCCGTCACGCTTGTCGGAACCGGTGCCGCACGGGAGCACGTGCTGACGCTCGGCTGAGCGTCAGCTCAGTCGAAGTGCCTTAGAACTCGAATCACAATGAAGCCGGGTGTCGCCGGAACACGCTGCGCGGCACGCTGCGCCGTCCTCGGTCGCGCCTATATGTGTCATATGGGCGCTCCCTACGTCCTCGCATCGCACTCGCGCAGCGCGCCCCGGCCGACGAGCGTCATTGTGATTCGAGTTCTTAGTCGGACCGCCTGGCGAAGATCTCTGTGAACTCACGGCAGCGACCGTCTTCGTCGAACACACACAAAAAGACGTTGTGGTACTCGCGCTCGAGAGTTGAGCTGTCGGTAGCGAGGTAGCGAGACACTCCGACCGCCACCCCGCGGTCTCCTTGGAGCACCCAGGGTCGGTACTCCGCCGACCACGACCCGTCGGCGTCGGGCTCTTCGAGCCAGCCTGCGACTATCGCGTCGCGACCCGAGACCGGCTCGTCCCACGGGTGGTACCTGTACGCGGCGTCGTCGCTCCAGAGCGCTCCGATCGCATCCGGATCGTAGGTTTTCCAGGCCGCGACGTAGTCGTCGAGCCAGCGCTCGAAAGTCGCCTCGTCCACGCCGCCAGGCTAGCTTTTCCGATCCGAATCGGCCGACCGCGGCCACTAGACTCGGCCGGTGCGCGTCCTCCTCGTCGGCTCGGGTGGACGTGAGCATGCGCTCGCGTGGAAGCTCGAGCAGTCGCCCTCCGTCACGGCACTGCACGCTGCGCCGGGCAGTCCTGGTATCGCGCGGCTCGGGGAGTGCCATCCGATTCGGGCGGAAGACGGCGAGGGCCTGCTCGCGCTCGCCGGATCGCTAGGCGCCGACCTCGTCGTCATCGGTCCGGAGGCACCCCTTGTCCACGGTGTCGCCGACGTTCTCCGGCACGCCGGCATTTCGGTCTTCGGCCCGAGCGCCGCAGCGGCTCGGATCGAGGGCTCGAAGACATTCGCCAAGAAGCTGATGGCCGCCGCGCGCGTTCGCGCCGCGGCCGCGCTTCCCGTTGCGCGCCCACCCTGCGTCGTCAAGGCGGACGGGCTGGCGGCGGGCAAGGGCGTCTTCGTCTGCCGATCGTCCACCGAGCTCGACGCTGCGCTCGCCGCTGTCAGCGCGCTCGGTGGCAACTTCGTCGTGGAGGAGTTGCTCGAGGGACCGGAGGTGTCGATCTTTGCCATCTGCGACGGCGCCCACGCCGTGTCGCTCGTCCCGGCTCAGGATTTCAAGCGGGCATACGACGGCGACGAAGGGCCGAACACCGGAGGCATGGGCTCGTACGCCCCGGTCCCCGGTCTGGATGCGGCGTCGGTCGAGGAAGTTCTCGAGACGGTGCACCGCCCGGTGCTCGAGGAGCTCGGGCGACGAGCCGCACCTTTCGTCGGCGTCCTCTACGCGGGCTTGATGCTGACGGACGACGGTCCGCGCGTCCTCGAATTCAATTGCCGGTTCGGCGATCCGGAGACGCAGTCTGTGCTCCCTCTCCTGGAGGGCGATCTGGCGGAAGTGCTGGCGGCAGCTGCGGTCGGTGAGCTCGCGGGTGTCGCTGTCGAGCGCAGTAACCGCGCCGCGGTGACGGTGGTCATCGCGGCGGAGGGTTATCCCGAGCGCGGCGACCGCGGCTCGGAGATCACCGGGAGCGCCGAGGCGGAGACGAAGGCACTCGTGTTTCACGCCGGAACCGCCGTGCAGGGGCATCGCCTCGTAACGAACGGCGGCCGTGTGCTCGGGGTGACCGGCGTCGGCGACACGATCGCCGAAGCCCGGAACAACGCGTACGCGGGAGCTGGGGAGATCTCCTTCCCAGGCGCATGGTCGCGCGGTGACATCGCGCTTGCAGCGGCGGAAGGACAGGTGCTCACACTGGGCGGATGAGCGCTCTCTCTGAGGGGCCACCCCGCGCCTCCACCCGCTTCGAGCGTAACGCGAAAACGTGCGCTCATGGGACACGAAGTCGTGCCAAGAGATGAACTTCTGTGCCTCCGGGGAGAACCGTAGAATCGGCGTGGTGATCCCTCGCTACTCGAGACCGGCGATGACGCATGCGTGGTCGGAGGAAGCGAAGCTCGAGCGGTGGCTGGCGGTCGAGCTCGCCGCGCTCGATGCCTGGAGTGAGCTCGGTCGGGTGCCGCACACTGCCGCCGAGACGATTCGCGCGAACGCTCGCGTTCCAGCGCCCGAGCGCGTGGCCGAGCTCGAGCGCATCACGCACCATGACGTCGCCGCCTTCGTCGATGCGGTTGCAGAGCAACTCGGCGACGAGGGGCGCTGGTTCCACTTCGGCCTGACATCCTCGGACGTCCTCGACACTGCTCTCGCGCTCGCGGTGCAGGACGGTGGGCGGCTCTTGCTTGCCGGTCTCGACGATGCTTTCGCAACCGTGGTCGAGCGTGCGGAGGAGCACCGCGACACGACCACGATCGGCCGCACGCATGGGGTTCATGCCGAGCCGACCACATTCGGGCTCAAGCTCGCGGGCTGGGCATTCGAGCTCGCACGAAACCGAGCGCGCCTCGAGCAAGCGCTCGAGGGGATGAGGGTGGGCAAGCTCTCGGGCGCCGTCGGAACGTACGCCTCGGCGCCTCCCGAGGTCGAGCGGATCGCCTGCGAGGCTCTCGGCCTCGAGCCAGCCCCCAGCTCGACGCAGATCCTCCAGCGTGACCGGCACGCGGAGCTCCTCTCCGCACTTGCGCTTCTCGCCTCGTCGCTCGAGCGGTTCGCGCTCGAGATCCGCAATCTCGCGCGCACGGAGGTTCGCGAGGTGGAGGAGCCGTTCAGCGCAGGTCAGAAGGGGTCCTCTGCGATGCCGCACAAGCGAAATCCGATCATCGCCGAGAGGATCTGCGGGTTGGCACGGGTCGTTCGCAGTTACGCGACTGTGGGGTTGGAGAACGTCGCGCTTTGGCACGAGCGGGACATCTCGCACTCCTCAGCCGAGCGGGTGGTGCTGCCGGATGCGTTCCTCGCAGTCGACTACATGCTCGAGCGCTTCACGCGGCTCATGCGAGGGCTCGTCGTCCGAGCCGAGCGCATGCGTGAGAATCTCGAGACGACAGGTGGCCTCTTCTTCAGTCAACGCCTGTTGCTTGCACTGGTCGACTCGGGACTCTCGCGCGACAACGCCTATCGCATCGTTCAGCGACACGCAATGCGAGCCTGGGACGAGGGCCTCGACTTCAGAGAGCTCGTTCGCGCGGACGCTGAGATCGTAGGCCGCGTATCGCTCCGCGACGTGTTCGATCTCGCTGCGTTCACGGAGCACGCCGACATTGTCTTCGGCCGGCTGCGTGCGCTCATGACCGAAAAGGAGACAGTGGATGCCTGAGCTCGTACACGTCGCCAGCGGGAAAGTGAGGGAGATCTACGCGCTCGACGACGAGCGTTTGCTCCTCGTCGCAAGCGACCGGATCTCGACCTTCGACGTCGTTCTCGGAACACCGATCCCCGACAAAGGACGCGTCCTCACCGGGCTGTCTGCGTTCTGGTTTCGCAGGACCGAGGAGATCGTCCCGAACCATCTCCTCGAACTTCACGAAGACGGTCGGACGATGGTCGGGCGGAAGCTCGACATGCTCCCGATCGAGTGTGTGGTCCGCGGCTACCTCGCGGGCTCCGGCTGGAAGGACTATCAGGCAACGGGCGCGGTCTGCGGGCATCGGCTTCCGCCTGGCCTGAGCGAATCGGAGCGGCTCCCGGAGCCGATCTTCACGCCGGCGACGAAGGCGTCGGAGGGGCATGACGAGAACATCGACGAGGAGCGGGCCGCTGCGCTCTGCGGACCGGAGCTCTACGAGTACGCACGGCGAGTCTCGCTCGAGCTGTACCGATTCGCCGCGAAGCACGCCCAGGCGCGCGGGATCATCGTCGCGGACACGAAGTTCGAGCTCGGGGTCGCACCCGACGGGTCGCTCGTTCTCGGCGACGAGGCTCTGACGCCGGACTCCTCGCGCTTCTGGCCGGCCGACGAGTACGAGCCGGGACGCCCGCAGCCCTCGTTCGACAAGCAGTTCGTCCGGGACTGGTGCGAGGCCACAGGATGGGACAAGGCGCCGCCGGGGCCGGAGCTCCCGGACGAAGTGGTCACCGGCACGCGAGGACGCTACATCGAGGCGTTCGAGCGTCTCACGTCGATTCCGTTCGACCGGTACCTCGCCGATCCGGGGGTCGTGCTGTGAAGGCGACCGTTCTGGTTCGGCCGAAGGAAGGCATCCTCGATCCGCAGGGGGAGGCGGTCGGAGGCTCGCTGCGGAAGCTCGGGTTCGACGTGAGCCAGGTCCGCGTCGGTCGCATCATCGACGTCGAGTTCTCTGCGAACGGGCCGGCGGACGCCCGGGCCCAGCTCGATCGGATGTGCAGCGACCTGCTCGCGAATCCGCTCATCGAGAGCGTGGAAGTCGACTTCGGCGGCGGTTGATGCGAGGCCCGCTCGTCGCGATCGTCCAGTTTCCCGGATCGAACGACGATCACGATGCCGCTTGGGCGCTTGCTGCCGTCGGCGCCGAGCCTGAGCTCGTGTGGCACGACGAGGCGGAGCTGCCGCTCGGAACCGGAGCAGTCGTCCTTCCCGGAGGCTTCTCGTACGGCGACTATCTGCGCTGCGGAGCAATCGCGAGCCTTGCTCCGGCGATGGACGCTGTTCGTCGCTTTGCCGCCGACGGGGGGCCGGTGCTCGGGATCTGCAACGGGTTCCAGATCCTCTGCGAGGCCCGCCTGTTGCCCGGCGTCCTGCGGCCGAACCGCCAGCTCGAGTTCGTCTGCAACGACGAAGCGCTCATCGTCGAGAACGCCGACTCGCTCTTCACGCGGCGCTGCGCGCTCGGTCAGGAGCTCGTGATTCCGGTCAAGCACGGTGAAGGAGCCTGGTACGCGGACGAGGCCACGGTCGCGACGCTCGAGGAACGAGGTGGGATCGCGCTGCGCTATCGCGAGGAAGTGAATGGCGCCCTTGGCGGCATCGCCGGGGTGCTGAACGAGGCGGGCAACGTGATGGGTCTCATGCCGCATCCGGAGCACGCGGTCGATCCGCTCCTTGGCTCAGCCGACGGTGGGCTTGTGCTCGCAGCGCTCGTGGACGCTGCGGAGGAGCACGCCTTCGCTGCCGGGCCGAAATACACCTAGCCGAGTACCTAGCCCTGGGGTCGAGGCGCTCAACGATCGAACGAAGGCAAACCCTCGCCTCCCCCCGCGTCCTCTGAGCGCGTGCGATCAGAGTCGCAGCACCTCTTTGAGAACGGGCGCGCGCTCGAGCGCCGCCCGCAGCCGCTCGAGGTCGCGCGCCCGCATCGTCACGGGCCCGCGTCGCGCGACGCCCGAGGTCGTGTACGCAAATCGGATGAGACGCTCGCCGTTCTCGGCCTCGAGCAGCTGCACGACGACGGCGAACCGCTTGTCGCCGGCACGTTGCGGGACGGAGGCTTCCTCCAGGATCGCGGCTGCGCCAAACGGCGTCGTGGCTACCGAGGCTCTTCGGGCAGAAGTCCGGGAGCTGCGTGCCTTGTCCCTGGGCGCCGGTGCGTCCGCTCGAGCCTCTCGCTTCGCCGCTGTCGTTGCCATGACACGAGCGTACGAGCACGCGAGTAACGCATGGGAAACGCATTCGTGCCGAAAGCGCGACAACGCGCGCTGTCACCACGAGCTCCTGAGGGCGCCGACGAGTGGGAGCCGCTGTGTCTAGCCGCGCCGCTCGATGAGCTCGATCGGTAGCTGACTGAGTGGCATCCGTTTGCGAGCTGATCCCAGCGCGGACGCCAGCAAATGATTGGTGAGAGGTAGCGTCCAACGCCGCGTGACTACCGAACCAGCACAGTCGTTCCCGGAGGGCGTGACTCTTCGATGGCGCGAGCCCCTGAGCGATGACGAGATGGTCGATCTCGTAGCGTCACACGGCGGGAAACCGGTGCCGGGATGGTGGGATCAGATCCGCCCGCACAGTCTGGGCTGGGTGACGGCACGGCTCAGGGGTGGCACGGTCATCGGGTTCGTCAACGTCGTGAGCGACGGCGGCGACCACGCGTTCCTCATCGACACGAAGACACGCGGAGCGTATGCCGAAGAGGGGTCGGCACGCGCGTGGTCGAGTTTGCGGCACGACACGCGAAGGCGGCTGGATGCGAGTGGCTACATGTCGACTTCGACGACTATCTCGCCGCCTTCTACTTCGGCGCATGTGGCTTCGAACCGACGAACGCCGGGCTGATCAACCTCCGATCGCTACCGGACGAAGCAGAAGAACCTGTCAATTAGCAGCTACTTTCCGCCGCGCTCGATGAGCTCGATGCGGTAGCCGTCCGGATCGCGCACGAAGCAGATGCGGGATCCCCCCTCGCTCACCTGGTAAGGCGGCCGCTCGGGCTCGATGCCGTGGTCGCCTCGAAGCACTGCGAGCGTGCCGTCCAGGTCGTCCACTCCGATGGCGATGTGGCCATAGCCCGTGCCGAGGTCGTACGTGCGACCATCATGATTCAGCGTCAGCTCGAGGACGTTGTCCTGGTCACCGAGCGAGTAGAAGTAGTTCGTCGCCTCGCGCTCGCCGTTCCGGACGATGTCCATGTCGCGGCTGAAGCGAAACCCGAGCGCTTCGTAGAAAGCGCGGCTCCGATCCGCATCGGTGATTCGAACCATCGTGTGCAGGAAGCTCGCCATGCGCGAGATCCTAGAGGCTTGATGTTGGTTGTGGGCACGTCCAGCTGGGGGCCTGCGCACGGCGCATCGCGGCCGAAACGCTCCTCACCAATACCTTCCACACCGGACTTGCGCTGTCAGAGCTGCGAAGCGAGCTCGCCGACGAGCTGCCTGCGATCTTCGTGTGCGATCCGCGGGGAGAAGGTGTCGCGGCTGGCAGACAAGTGGGGCCTCTCGGAGGTCGCCGCCGAGCTGGGGCTCCCGGCGCCCAGAACCATCCTTCCTCGAGCGGACGAGCTCGACGCGGCGTATGCGCTCGGGGTGCCCGTCGTGGCGAAGCCGAGACGGGCAGAGGCGGCACGGGGGCTCCGCTTCCTCGCCACGCGAGCCGAGGTGGAGCAGTACGTTCGCTCCGTCGCCAGCGGTGACCGCGAGCCCGCGTTCGTCCAGCAGGAGTACGTCGGCGGCGAAGTGCACAACGTGGGCGGCTGCGTGCAGAACGGCACCTTCGTCTCGCTGCTGACGAACAAGCCTCTCTTCGCGAGGCTCGAGCACGGAGGCCCGGGAATCGTCCACGTCACGCCCAAGTCCCCGAGATCATGGAGACCGCGAGGCTCCTCGCAGCTCACTTTCACTGGAACGGCCCGCTGCACTTCAACTTCTTCCTGAACGGGGACGGTCGTTACCTCCTCGCGGACTGCAACCCCCGCGTCTGGGGAAGCACGGAGCTCGCGGTCGCGGCGGGTGTGAACGTGTGCCAGCAGGCGATAGACGTGATGGTGCACGGCCGTCGCCTCGAGCCGCAGCACGCGTACCGCGTCGGCCTGACGTCGAAGTGGATCACACCGGGAACCGTGCAGCAGTGCTTCCGGAAACCGCGGAATGCGCGCGCAATCCTGTCTCGTACCCGAAGCCTCGTCGACCCGCGCAGGTCTGGCGTCACGAACCTACGACTCGGGAACTTCCGGCACATGGCGTCAATCGTCCTCGACACCGCCGAGCGGCGCGGGAGCAGGACGACGAACGGGTCTCAGCCCGGACGCGAGGCGGGCTGATCGGCAAGGTCTTCCTCGACGAGCCCGAAGAGGACGCCGTCGACCCACTCTCCGTCGCGCCAGTACGCCTTGCGGCGGACGCCCTCTTGCGTGAAGCCAGAGCGCTCGGCGTGCCGCAGCGCCCGCTCGTTGAAGCCGTAGACCTCGAGCTGGACGCGATGGAAGCCGAGCTCGTCGACGAGGTGACGCTGGAAGAGTCGCGCCGCCTCGTCCGCTATGCGGCTTCCGCGGAAGTCGGGATGGATAGCCAGCCCGCCGAGATCGGCGATCCGGCTTCGCCGGTTCACTCGCTCGAACCGCATCGAGCCGGCACGCTTTCCGTCCGCCTCGACCACGAAGACGCCGAAAGCCTCCGGATCGGCCTCGGACCGTTCGACCTCCGCGCGCACCTCGTCCGGTTCCTTGGCTCTCAGTGCGGCGAGGAAAGGCTCGACGTCCTCGTGGGTGAAGAGCTCGACCAGGAAGTCGACGTCTTCGCTCCGGGCGCGCCTGATGGAGATCCTCATGCGGGCTCCTCCTGTGCCCTCGGCCGCAGCAGCTGCGCGCCCGAGGCGAGCGCGACTCCCGCGAGGATGAGCGCGAGGCCGCCGAGCGCGGCCGGGCTCACGGGCTCGTCGAGGAACGCCGCTCCGTAGACGATCGCGAAGCCCGGAATGAGGTAGGTCACGAGGGAGAGCTTGCGCGAGCCGTAGAGCCGAAGCATGCGGAAGAGGATGAGTTGCGCGAACGCGGTTCCGAATACGGTCAGCGCGAGCAGGCCGCCGAGCGCGGCTGCGTCGGGCGTTTTCGACGGTAGCTGGAAGGCCGCGAGCGGGACGAGGATGAGCCCTCCTGCGAGCATCGACCCGGTCGCCAGCACGGGGCCGGCGATCGTCCGCACGCGGACCTGGCCGTAGATGCCGCCTGCGGCGTATGAGAGCGAGGAGAGGACGATCGCGAGCGTCCCTGCTACCGCCCACCAGCCTCCGGTCGGGTCGAAGCCGGCGAGCACAGCGACCCCGACGAACCCGAGCGCGACACCGATCAGGGGCGTTACGCCGACGCGCTCGAGCGGCAGGTAGTGCATCGCCAGGAGAAACGTGAAGACCGGCACCGTCGACTGGGCGATTCCGGCAACGCTCGAGTCGATGTGCTTCTCGCCCCAGGCGACGAGCCAGAACGGAAGTGCCGCGTTGATCGCGCCGAGGACGAGCGAGGGCCGCCAGTTCCGGCCGAGCTCGGTGAGCGCAGGGCGCGCGCCTAGGGTAAACGCGAGGTAGCCACAGAGGATGATCCCGGCCACAAGGCCGCGGATCGCCATCATCGGTGCAGGCTCGATGTCCTCGACCGCGACCTTGATGAAGGCGAACGACGCGCCCCAGATCGAGGCGAGCAGGAACAGCGTCGGCCAGTAGCGTGACACTTCGTGAGGCTACAGTCGACCATCGCCGACCCTCGCGGCACCGTCGTTCGAGCCGGTTAGACTGGCCCCTCTCCTGGGCAGCGTCGCGGAACAGCCGCTCCATCGTGCACTCGGCCTCACGGACGGGGAGCACGAGCGCATCTGCTCACTGCTCGAGCGCGAGCCGAACGACTTCGAGCTCGCCGTGTTCTCTCTACTCTGGTCCGAACACTGCGGCTACAAGCACTCCGCGCTGCTCTTGCGACGCCTTCCAAGCGAAGGGGAGCGCGTGCTCCAGGGACCTGGAGAGAATGCGGGCGTGCTCGACCTCGGCGACGGTCTCGCGGTTGCCTTCAAGGTCGAAAGCCATAATCACCCGTCCGCCGTTGAGCCGTTCCAGGGCGCGGCCACGGGTGTCGGCGGCATTCTGCGGGACATCGTCGCGATGGGCGCGCGGCCCGTGGCGCTGCTCGATGGGCTTCGCTTCGGCGAGCCCGGGCACGAGTTCTCGCGTGCAGTCGGCGGAATCGGCGCGTACGGCAATTCGGTGGGTGTCGCGACCGTGGGCGGCGAGACGGTCTTCGACGAGGCGTACCGGGACAATTGCCTGGTCAACGCGATGTGCGTCGGGCTTCTGCCCGTCGACCAGCTCATGCGCGCGCGGGCGACCGCGGCCGGCCATGCAGTTCTCCTCTACGGCGCCACCACGGGCCGAGACGGGATCGGCGGCGCATCGGTGCTCGCGAGCCAAGAGCTTGACGAGGAGTCGTCCGAGAAGCGACCCTCCGTACAGATCGGCGATCCGTTCACGGGGAACAAGCTCATCGAAGCGTCGGTGGAGCTCGTCCGCTCCGGCCTCGTGGAGTCGCTCCAGGACTGCGGCGCTGCCGGACTCGCCTCGGCGCTGTCGGAGATGACGTCCGATTGCGGCATCGACGTCTACCTCGAGCGCGTGCCGCTGCGCGAGGATGGGATGGAGCCTTGGGAGATCATGGTCTCGGAGAGCCAGGAGCGGATGGTCGCGATCGTGCGCAAGCCGAGGCTCGGGGCCGTCGCCGCTGTGCTCGATCGTCTCGAGCTGCACCACGCGGTGATCGGCGAGGTCACGGATACGGGCGAGCTGCGCGCGTTCTGGGAGGACGAGACCGTCGGTGAGATCCCGGTGCGGCTTCTCACCGAGGAGTGCCCGCGCTACGACCTCGTGCTGGAGCCGCGGCCCGCGGCCTCGACCCGGGAGATCGTCGAGCCGCCGTCCGTTGCCGATGCGCTCCTCGAGCTCCTGGCGTCGCCGAACATCCGGAGCCGCGCGTTCGTCTATCGCCGCTACGACCAGCTCGTGGGGTCCCGAACTGTCCGCCGCCCGGGTCTCGATGCCGCCGTTTTGCGACTCCGCCCGTCTCTGCGAGGACTCGCGCTGAGTCTCGACGGGCAAGGACGCATCGCCTCACTCGATCCGTTCCTCGGCGGTGCGCTGGCCGTTCTCGAGGCTGCGCGCAACGTCGCGTGCACCGGTGGCGAGGCGCTTGGCTTCACGAACTGCCTCAACTTTGGCAATCCCGAGAAGCCCGAGGTCGCCTGGGAGCTCTCCGAGGCGATCGAAGGCATGGCGGCCGCTTGTCGCGCTCTTGGAGCGCCGATCGTCTCGGGCAACGTCTCGCTCTACAACGAGACGAACGGGCGTGCGATTCATCCGACGCCGGTCGTAGGAGCGGTCGGTCTCGTGGCCGACGTGCGGCGCGTTCCGCGTGGCTGGCGCGAGGGCGACACGATCTTCGTGGCGGGCGCGTCGGCGGTGTCGCTCCCGGGCTCCGAGCTCCAGGCGCGGTTCGGTGAGGTGGGGGGGATCCCGGCACCGCTCGACCTCGACGCTGAAGCGCGGCTCGTGTCGTTCCTGTGGCGGGCTGCGCCACTGTGCACGCTCGTGCACGACGCCGCCGAGGGCGGACTGGCGATCTGTGTCGCTGAGGCCGCGCTCCATTCGGGATGCGGTGCGGAGATCGAGCTGGCCGACGACCTCGAGGAGCTCTTCGGCGAAGTGGGAGGGCGCGCGGTCCTCGCCTGCCCACCGGAGCGCGTAGCGGCAGTGCGCGACCTCGCCGCCCGGCTCGACGTTCCGATGCGGCCGGTCGGCTCCGTCCGCGGCCGCACTCTGCTCGGAGTGGAGCTCGAACGGTTACGCGAGGCGTGGGAGGGAGCGCACTAGTCGTGTGCGGCGTCTTCGGCATCCGCTCCCGTGAGCGCGAAGTCTCGCGGCTCGCGTACTTCGGGCTCTTCGCCCTCCAGCATCGCGGGCAGGAGTCCGCCGGGATCGCTGTCTCGGACGGCGGTCGCCTCACGGTCGTACGTGACATGGGGCTCGTCGCACAGGTCTTCAACGAGCAACAGCTCCAGGCTCTTCCGGGCGAGCTCGCGATCGGCCATACCCGCTATTCGACGACGGGCGCGAATCGGTGGGCGAATGCGCAGCCGCTGATCCAGCACGGCCGCGCGCGCACGGTCGCGCTCGGACACAACGGAAATCTCGTGAACGTCGAGGAGTTGCGCGAGGAGCTGACCGCAGAGGGCGTGCGCCTCGGATCAGGATCGGACACCGAGGTGATCGGTGCGCTCATCGCGCACGATCCCGCACCGCTGCGCGAGGCAGTCGCCAACACGATGCAGCGGCTCGAAGGCGCGTACTCGGTAACCATGCTCGTGGACGATACGCTCGTCGCCTTCCGCGACGCGTTCGGATTCCGCCCGCTGGAGCTCGGGCAGATCGGCGACGACTGGGTGCTCGCGTCCGAGACCTGCGCTCTCGACCTGATCGGCGCGAGCTTCGTGCGGGACGTCGCACCGGGCGAGATGGTCTTCGTGGACGAAGAGGGCCTCCACGCGGCCCAGGCGCTGCCGGCGGGCGCGAGCGCGCTCTGCATCTTCGAGCACGTGTACCTCGCGCGCCCGGACTCGAGGCTCGCGGGCGTCGAGGTCTACGGCGCGCGCGTGCGCATGGGCGAGCGTCTCGCGCGGGAGGCTCCGGTCGAGGCGGATCTCGTCATCCCGATTCCCGATTCAGGGACTCCCGCTGCGATCGGCTTCTCGAAGGCGTCCGCGATCCCGTTCGACGAGGGCCTCATCAAGAATCGCTACGTCGCGCGCACCTTCATCCAGCCGGACCAGGGC
>Ga0136633_1000192_pt1 | contig 46665 bp, 39 predicted proteins | sample AntDrymeUQ832206_2_FD_105494 | JGI IMG/M metagenome (GOLD analysis project Ga0136633, IMG submission 105494) | Polar desert sand microbial communities from Dry Valleys, Antarctica - metaG UQ83 (22.06) | ecosystem: Environmental > Terrestrial > Soil > Desert | place: Antarctica: Dry Valley... | reverse complement strand
GAGGGGCGCGCCGCACACCACCCGACCGGCGACGGCGCGCTGTGGTCGGCGGCCGTCTGAGGCCGGCAGGCGCCTGGCGCTGACCACCGCAGCTGAGGGGTGGGTGGAGTTGCGTGTCCTCAGGACACCAAACTCCACCCACCCCCTGCTCGCTGCTCAAGCGGGGCGGCCGGCGCCCGTCCCGTGCAGCGCCTCGTCGGACAGCGGCCGCAGGATCAGCAGGCCCAGCAACGCGAACGCCGCCAGCACGACGACCGCGACGCGGCTGGCATCGAACTTCGACGACCCGGCGAGCTCGGTCATGACGAGGATCGTGCCGCCCCACAGCACGAGCGGACCGAAGCCGCTGGAAAGCTTGCCGACCAGCGCGTAGAGGCCGAAGTCCTCGCCGCGGCGCTCGGGGGGCACGAGGCGCAGCAGAAAGACACGGTCGACAGCCGACAGCGAGCCGAGCACGACGCCGATCAGCGGGCCGACGATCCACAGCAGCGAGCCCGAGCCCGTGACGGCCGCCGCGAGGAGCGCCACGATCGCCATGATCAGCGTGCCGAGGATCACCCGCTTGGGCCCGATCCGCTCCGCCAGCACGCCGCCCCCGATCGCGCCGACGATCGCGGTGACCAGAGAGATCGCCAGCAGCATGTCGATCGCGTCGCCGTCGAAGTCGCCCGTGCGGCGGGCATAGACCGTCAGGTAGGCGAGCACCGTCGCGATCGCGTCGACGTAGAAGAAGCGCGCCAGCAGCAGCCTTCCGTGCGGCGCCCCGCGCGCACGGCGCACGGTCGCCGCGAGCTGCTTGAACGGGCGCGACGGCGCGCGTTCGCCGGGCTCCGCCGGCGGCCGCGGGCGCTCACGCACGAGAAAGAAGCACGGCAGCGCGAAGACGAGAAAGAGGGCGGCGGCCGGCAGAAACGCGCGCTGGGCCTGGCCGTCGTCGACAAACGAGCCGATCACGAACAGCGCCGTCAGTCCGCCCAGATAGCCCACTGCCACGCCGATTCCCGACACGCGACCGCGACGCGACTCGGGCGCCACGACGCTCAGCAGCGGGTGATACTGCGCGTCGGCGGTGTTGAAGGCGAACGTCGCGATGCCGGCGACGATCAGGGCCAGCAGAATCGAGTCGATGACGCCGAGCAGGCCGGTCGCGGCGACGCTCAGCAGCGTGAAGGCGATCAGGATCGGCTTGTGGCGCCCGAGGCGGTCGGCGAGCACGCCGAGCAGCGGCAGCGTCACGATCAGGGCGACGGACACCGCTGCGACCATCAGCCCGACGTAGATGTCCTTCTGCCCGCGCTCCTCGATGATCCAGTCGTTGTAGTAGCGGGTGACGACGACGAACGAGAAGATCGTGGCCGCGAAGTCGTAGAGGATCCAGCCGACGACGGGCGGGCTCAGCAAACGCCAGCGCCGGTCGTCGTCCACGCGCGCAGGCTACGGCCTGGGCGTCCGGCGCGGTCGAGCGACGCACAAAAGGGATCCGCGGGTGGTGCCGGCGCGCCAGACACACCGGAATGTGGGCCGCTCGGCGGTCACAGCGCCGACGACGAGCCGTACCTCGCGCCGCGCGATCCGGCCTGACCCTGCGCAGCGTCAGTCTGCGTCGAAGCGGACGGTCAGGCCCGACGGGAACGGGCCCTTCCACTTGAGCTTTCCGGCCTTGCCGTCGGCGCGCTCGATCGACGCGCCCTCGAGCAGGGCCGTCGCCATCGCCGGCAACTGGTTGCGCACGATCTGCTGGCCGTAGCACGTGTGCAGGCCCTCGCCGAAGAGCATGTAGTCGCTCCACGGGCGGTCGACGCGAAACTCCTCGGGGCTGTCGATCGCACGCGGGTCGTGCATCGCCGACAGCGTCGCGGCGTAGATCGTCGAGCCCTCCTTGACCTTCGTCTCGCGGTCGGTGCCCGGCGCGATCGTGGCGCCGCCCTCGGCGACGAGGCGCAGCAGCGCGAAGTTCTGCGGGCTGAAGCGCAGCGCCTCCCAGACGTACTGGCCGACGAGCTCGCGATCGCCCGCGCGAGCCGCCGCCTGCGCGCCCTCGAGCTCCTCCTCGCGCTCGAGCAGCACGTTCACCGCACGCGCCATCGAGTTGGACACGGTCGGGATCCAGCCGACGACGTTGCCGAGGATGTTGTGGCGGATCGAGATGTCGTAGAGGTTCGGCTCGCCCTCGTCCTGGTGGCGCAGCAGCCGCGTCAGGACGTCGTCTGCAACGTCCTCGCCGGCCTGTATCTGCGCCTTGCGCCGGTCGATCAGCCCGTCGAGGTGCGTGCGCCACTCGGCCGCGTCGGCGAGCGCGCGCTCGCGCGTCTCGGCGAGGTTCGAGACGTTGATGAACAGCTCCCAGAAGATGTTGCGGGCCCAGCGCGCGGACGTCTCGGGATCCGGCCCGGGCGTGCCGAAGTACGCGTCGATCGAGCGGATCAGCGCCGGGTCGGCGAAGTCGGTGACGACGTCGATCTGCTGCGGGTTGGCGGCCACGAGCTCGCGGGCGAAGCCCAGCATCGCGTCGCCGAGCAGCGGCATGTCCTCGCGGCGCACCGCGCGGTCCATCGCCGCGTGATCGTGGTGATAGAGCGGCGTGTCGTCGACGCCGAGGATGAACGGCCCCGTGACGGCCTCCATCTTGGGCCCGTAGAGCCCGGCCGTGAAGTGCTGCGGGTCGCCGAGCACCTGCTTGACGTCCTCGGCCAGCGTGACGACCGTCACCGCGTCGGTCGACAGGATCGGCTTGTGCTTGCGCATGAACCTGAACAACGGGGCGGCCGACTTGTCGGCGACCTGGCCGGCGAGGCTCGAGACCTCCTCGGCGAGCTTGTCGCCCCGGTCCTTGAAGCGCTCGCGGAGGTCGTCGTCGATGCCCACGACGTCAGCCCGTCGTTCCGTCGGCGATCGCGGCCAGCGCGCTGATGCCGGGAACGAACAGGTACTCGCCGCCCCTGGTCTTCACGAACGCCTCCATCGGCGAGAGGAAGAACGGCGGGTCGCCCTGGATCGTCATCTTGCCCTGGCCGTCGGCGCTGCCGAGCAGAAAGTCGCGGTCGTGGCCGAGGCCGAAGATGTTGCCGTCGTTGAGCCACTGCATCTGCACGGCCTCGAACTGGCGCGAGATGCTCGCCTGAAAGCTCACAAACACGAGGCCGCGATCCGTGCTGTCGTCGGTCGTGGATCCTTGCTCCAGCGGCGGCCCATAGGGCATGCCCCGGCGGATCATGCGGTGGCGGAACGTCAGCGCGCCCTCGAAGCCGAGCGCGTCGCGCGGGTTGGAGCGGCGGATGTGCGCGCCGACCGGGCAGCGGCGGCCGTCGAAGTCCTCCGAGTAGTAGCGAAAGTCGTTGGCCCCGCGCGAGGCGGGGTTGAAGTTCGGGTCGGGCTTGTCGGGGTGCGTGACGAGCGGCGTGCCGTCCTCCCAGCGCCCGACGACCTTTGCCGCGAGCTTGTGTTCGTCGCCGCCGTGGTAGAGCTTGGCGGCGTCGCGCAGCACGCGCCGCCACAGCGCGACGTCCTGGTAGAGCTTGCGCCAGACCATGTACGTGCCGCTCTTGCCAAGCGGCCCGTCGGGGGCGTTGGGCAGCCGCCGCTTCGGGTCGTCGCGCGTGTCCTCGTCGGGGTAGCCGAGCACGAACTCGCCCGGCGCCAGCGCGCGCCAGCGCCCGTCCTTCTCCGGCACCCCTCCCCCTGGCGCCTTGGCGTCGCTCGAGCCCTCGACGGCCGGCTGGGCGAAGCCGTCCGCGTAGCCGAAGTGCTCGCGCGCGCCCTCGAGCAGCGCAGTGTCGTGCTGGTGGACGATCCTGACGCCGCCGACCGCGTCCATCGCCTCGCGCATCTTGCCCAGCGCGCGCCGGTGATCGTCGGCCTCCTGGGCATTGATCGTCAGCAGGACGTGCACGTCGTCCTTGCCGAGCCCCTCCTCCCAGTTCTCCGGCGCGTTGACGCCGACGTCGCCGAGTCGCTCGGCGCGCTTGGCCATGCCCTGCTGAAACTCCTCCGAGAAGCTCTCGGCGACCTTCGTCGAGACGCCGAGCGTCTTCAGGCCCTCGAACGTCACCGCGACGTTGAGCGTCGTCAGCGGCTTGCCGTCCTTCCACGGCTCCGCCGTCGTGACGTGGTCGAGCAGGCCCGAGAACCATGCGCGCCCCTGCTCGGGCGGGCACTCCACGCGGACGAACGCGTAGGTTGTGTTGTCGTAGTCGTTGCCGTAGGCGCGCAGGATGTCGCCCTGCAGGTCGCGCAGGTCGATCTGGGTCACGCGAACTCCTCTATGAAGGCCTGCTGCAGCTCGGCCGCCGGCACGCCCTGATGCTCGGTGGCGAAGGCCATCAGCCGCTCGCGCTGATCCAGCGCGGCCTTGACCTTCGGCACCGTCGCCTCGCCGTAGGCCGCGTAGAAGAAGCCGCAGTCGATCTGGTTGTGCTTGAGGTAGTCCTTCAGCGCCTTGCCCTCGCAGGTCGCGGGGGAGCCGACGCAGCGACCCCAGATCTCCTGTGCCTCGGGCTGCAGCTGCTCGCACAGGACGTCGAGGTAGCGGTCGATCGAGCCGTCGAGGTTGCTCGAGAAGGCCAGCGAGGCGCACGCGATGTTCTCGGCCCGGCGCTGCTTGTATACCGGCTTGCAATTGAACTTCTCGACGATGACGAAGCGGGCCATGTGCGTGCCGGAGACCTTGTCCAGCGGGCGCTCACCGCGGTCGCGAAACCCCTCGAGATAGGCGCGGAGAGCGTCGATCTCGCCGGGCTTGATCGCCGTCATCGCCAGAAAGCCCGACGACTGGCCGGATTCGTTGATCGACCGCGAGTGCTTCTTGGAGCGCGTCCTCATAGGGAGCGCTGGGCGTCGGTGAGCATCTTCGTGTAGGCGTCCTGGAACGCCTCGGGGCTCAGGTTCTGAGCGCCGCGCTTGAGCGGGACGAGGTGCTCGTCGACCTCGAGCGCCGCCTTGACCATCGTGATCGTCGCCTCCGGATAGGCCGAGTAGTAGTGGCTCGCCGCGGTCTCGTTCTCGGTGATGTACTCCTTGAACGGCCCGACCGGCAGAGCCTTCGGAAAGCCGAACGAGCTGCCCCAGAACGCCGCCATCCCGCTCGTCAGGATGTGCGAGAAGGCGTCGATGTACTCCTCCCAGCCGCCGTTGAAGTTGCTCTCGAAGTACATGTGCGTGTAGCGCAGCTTCTGCTCGGGCTGCGGCGGGCCGTTGTGGGGGATCTGCTTGACCAGCGACCAGCGGGCGAAGTGGATGAACGACAGCTGCACGAGCGTCTTCGTGAGCTTCGGCGCGCGCTTGGTGACCGCAAAGAGGATCGGCAGAAAGACCTTGCCCCACGGCTTGATCGTGCTGAAGACCGTGATCGAGATGGCCTGCCCGTCGATGTTGCGCGACGCGGTGCCGGTCGCGGTGATCGGGCCAGCGGGTGGTGCGATGCTCATCGCGCGCCAACGTACGCCTGCGACCCATGACGCGTCAAGTGCGACTCGTCACGCAACGATCGCAGCCGCGGCGCGACCGCCGGCCGGCGGTCGCGCCTCAGGCGCCGTCGAGCTCGATCCGCATCGCGCGCGCCAGCGTCCGGCCGAGCACGTGGTCGGCGTCGCCGAAGCGCACCGTGAACGGGCCGTCGAAGGGCTGGTGGTCGGTCACGACGCAACGGTCGCCGATCGCGATTCCCCGCTCGGCGAGGTAGCGCAGCATCCCCGAGTCGGAGTCCGAGATGCGCACAAAGCGCCCGCCCGCACCGACCGTGACGTCGCTGAGCGCGTCCGTCACGCCCTCGTCGATGACGAGGTCGCGGTCGGGAATCGGGTCGCCATGCGGGTCGTGGGTCGGGTTTCCGAGCTTTGCGGCGATGCGCGCCTCGAGGTCCTCCGACAGGACGTGCTCGAGCGCCTCGGCCTCCTCGTGCACGCGGTCCCACGGCACGTCGAGGTGCTCGGCGAGATACAGCTCGAGCAGGCGGTGGTGGCGCAGCATCTCCAGCGCCAGGCGCTCGCCGGCCGCCGTCAGGCGCACGCCGTGGTAGGGCTCGTGGACCGCGAGCTCCTGCTCGGCGAGCTTCTTGACCATCGCCGATGCCGATGCCGGCGTGACGGCGCAGCGCTCGGCGAGCGCGGTCGTGCTGACCGGCTCGCCGCCGCTACGGCGCTGCAGGGCGTAGATCGCCTTGGCGTAGTCCTCGATCGCGTGGCTGCGACCGGTGCCCGTCGCGGACATCAGCGGCCGATCCTGGCCATCAGACCGACACCAGCAGCCCGGTGACGAACATCAGCGCGAGCCCGGCGAGCAGGCCGCCGACCGCGCGCGGGTGCAGCGTGCGGCCATCCTCGTCGCGTAGCGACGGCGCGAGCTGCACCATGACTTGCGCGATCGCGCCCGCGCCGGCGCCGAACAGAAAGGCTGCGACCGACGTGTTGAACGCCGCCGCGCCGATCCAGGCGCCGAGCACCGCGGGCACGCCCGCGATCAGGCCGAGCGCGGCGAGGCGCCCGATCGAGGGCTGCGCGCGCGAGATCGGCGCGACGATCGCCAGGCCCTCGGTCGTGTTGTGCAGCGCGAAGCCGACGACGAGAAAGGCGCCGAGCGCGAGCGCGCCGGTCGTGTAGGCCGTGCCGATCGCCAGGCCCTCGCCGAGGTTGTGCAGGCCGATGCCGATCGCGATGAGCGTCGCCAGCGATCCCGGGCTCGCGCCCGCGGCCGCGCTCGCACGGCGGCGGTCGCGCAGCCACGCGCTGACGCCGGTGAGCGCGAGAAACGCCACGAGCGCGCCGATCAAGACCAGGGCCTGGCCGCCGAACGCCTGCGAGCCACCGCCGGCGATCTCGAGGCCCTCGAGCGTCGCATCGATCGCCAGAAACCCGAGCAGCCCGACGGTCAGCGCCATGACGAAGCGCATCCAGGCGGGCGGAATGCGCCGGATCCACGGCAGCCACAGCATCCCCAGGGCGATCGGGATGACGCCGACGTAGATGCCCAGCAGCGCCATCAGGCCGAAGAAGGACAGGTCGCCGCCGGGCGTCTGCACCGCGGCTTCGATCGCGTGGGGGATCGTCGTTCCGGCCGAGGTCAGCAGCGCGACCTCGTAGGCCTCGCCCTCGATCCACGGCTGCTGCACCGCGACGGTGGCCGTCTTCAACCGGCCGATCGGCTTGTCGGCGCCGGTGAAAGACGCGAACGCGTCGTTGACGATGACCTGCGCGATCGTGACCGCGTCCGGGCCGTCGTTTCGCACCGTCAGCTCGATCGTTCCGGGCGAGAGCTTCGTGCGCTCGAAGGACAGCTCTTCGACGGGCGGGCCGCGGCGCTCTCCGAGGCCGGGGCCGCCGAGCCCGGCGAACGCCCCGACGGCCGCCAGGATCAGCAGCAGTGGCACGAGCGCGAGCACCCAGCTGGGCACCTTGCGGGTCGCGCCGGTCTCGACGTCGGCGGTCGGGTTCGCGGCCTCCACCGGTCAACGGCCCACTAGTCGACGACCTCGAAGAAGCTCATCCAGCCGAGCTCGGTGAACTCGGACTGATGGGCGTGGAACATGAACTTGCCGGTGTAGGGGAAGCGCATCTCGAGGATCCCGCGCTGGCCCTGGCACATCATCACCGTGTCGGTGAACTCGGTCGGCGTCTTGGACGTGCCGGTCGGGTAGTAGTCAAAGAAGTTGCCGTGCAGGTGAAACGAGTTGATGAGGTCGTACTCGAGGATGTTGACGAGGTACACCCGGACGAGCTCGTCGCGCTTGACGCGGATCGGCCGCTCGGCGTACGCGAAGCCGATCGTGTTGACGGCGTAGAGCTCGTTCGCGCGATCGAAGTTCGTGTCAAAGCCGTTCAAGACCATCACGAGCTCGTCGGCCTTCGGCCGCGCGTCCTTCGGGTCGATGATGATCGTGCCGTACATGCCCTTGGCAATGTGCTCGGCGAGCGGGCGCACGTGGCAGTGGTAGAGGTGCAGCCCGAACGGCAGCGCGTCGAACTCGTAGACCGTCGAGCCGCCCGGGGGGATCTCCCCCGCGCCCAGCCCGAGGACGCCGTCGGCGGGCGCCGTGTGGATGCCGTGGAAGTGGATCGTGTGCGGGTGGCGGCCGCCGTTGAAGAAGCGGATGCGCAGGCGATCGCCCTCCCGGGCGCGCAGCGTCGGACCGGGGATGCGCCCGTTGTAGGACCAGGCCGTGAACTTCACGCCGGGAGCGATCTCGATCTCGTGCTCGCCGGCGGCCAGCGTCCACTCTCGCAGCGTGCGGCCGTCGGGCAGCTTGCTGGTCTTGCCCCAGTCGAAGTCGCGCACGATCTCGTGCGGGTTGAAGCCGTTGGCGCGGTGGTCGACCTCGCCGCCGCGAAAGCCCGCGTGCCCGCCGCGACCGGCGGTGTGCGGGGCCGCGGAGCCTGCGCCGGGCTCGTGCTCGGCCGCAGCGGCGCTGCCGTGAGAGTGCGGGACCGTGGCATGCAGGCCGGCGGCGCCCAGCCCGAAGGCGGATGCCGAGCCAAGCAGCCTGCGTCGTGTAAGCGGTGCCACGAGCAAAATTCTAGCATGCCTAAACCTGAAGTTGCACAAGGGGTGGAAACACGCGCGTGGTCGGACCGCACGCAGCCCGGAGCGGGAGCTCGACCCCCGAGCCGCCGGGGCAACCGCTAGCGTAGACCGATCTGAACCCGACTCGGGAGTACGCAATGACCAAGCAGGAGCTCGCACAGAAGGTGGCCACGGACACCGGTCTCAGCGGTTCTGACGCAAAGGGTGCCGTCGATGCCACCTTCGACGCGATCGCCACCGAGCTCGCTGGAGGCGGCGAGGTCGCCGTGGCAGGCTTCGGCAAGTTTGCCGTCAGCGAGCGTTCCGCCCGCGAAGGCCGCAACCCGGCCACGGGCGAGACGATCCAGATCGCCGCCAGCAAGGCCGCCAAGTTCTCGGCCGCCTCGGCGCTCAAGAAGCAACTCAACGGTTAGCCGTTCGCCGCAGGTCGCCAGGAGTGGCTCCGCAGCAGACACAGCAGTTCCTCAGCAGACCGACGTTCGACCCCGGTGGCCATCCTGCGCGGCCGGGGAGTTCGTCGTTGTGCGGCGCTTGATCGACGCCCGCCGTTGGACGAAAGGCGTCAGTCGGCCGCGTCGCCCCAGGCGCGCCGCTCGGCGCGGCCGGCGATTCCGGCGCCGACGAGCAGCAGCAGCGCGATGATGTAGAGGCCCAGCAGCATGACCGCCAGCAGCAGAAACAGCTGCACGGCCGCGAAGCCCGCGGCGGCGGTCACGTAGATGCCGACGATCGCGGGGACCGTCTGGATCGCGAGCCCGCCGGGGATGCCGCCGAGCAGCGCCGACCGCCAGCGCATCTTCGTCAGCGGCGCGTAGCGGTAGATCGTCGCAAAGACGAGCATCGAGCCGAGGGCGTTGAAGACGAGGATCATCGGGCCCGGCAATCCGACCCCGGGATTGAGCTCGTAGGACAGGTTCGTGACGACGGAGATGCTCAGCGAGGCGAGGATCACGGCGACGGCGACGAGCGCGCCGAGGCCAAGGTTGCGCACCCGGCCGATGACGATGTTGTGGCGCGGGACGTCGAGGATCCGCGACAGACAGCGCTCGATCACGCCGATGCCGCCCGAGGTCGTCCAGAGCATCGCGACCAGCGCGAGCGCCAGCAGCAGCGGCGAGTTGTTGCGCGTGCCGACGACGAGCCCGCGGATGTCGTCGTGCAATGCCTCGGGCAGAAAGCGGTTGAGCTGGTCGGCGACCGAGATCGCCGACAGCACGTCCTCGAGCAGCAGCGCCTCGAGCGCCGCCAGGCCGAGCGCGAACGGCGCCAGCGACAGGACGAGGTAGTACGCGAGCGCCGGAACATCATCGGCGATCCCCTCTCCCCAGTAGAAGTCGAACAGCCGCCGCGGGCCGCTCCACAGCACGCGCGCGATCGTGTGGTGCGGGCGGGGGCGCCGCACACGGGGCTTGGCGGGAGGATCGGCCCGGCCCGCAGCAGACGGCGCCCGCTCCGCAGCAGGCTCGGAACGGTCTGTGGACGGTTCGGTCCGCTCCGTGGAAGGCTCGGCTCCGTCGGCCGGCCCGTCGGCCGGCTCTGGAGCGCCACCGGCCCGCCTGGCATGCGGCTCGGCTCGCTCGGCACCCGCCTCGCCGTCGCCGCCCGCCCGCTCGTCGCCGGAACCGCGTCTCGCCACGATCCCCACCTCGTCGACCATCGCGTCTCCCCCGGGCCGTGCCGGGGTCACGTCCGCAGCTCCCGGCGGATGACGAGCTTCAGGCCAGACCAGGTGTCGTCGATTGCGCAGACCTTGACGTCGACGAGCCCGCGCGGCAGGGCGACCTCGCGAACGACGTCCTCCGTCATGTCTGTGGGCACCTTCGAAGCACGCTTGGGCCAGGCTACCCACACCATCCCGTCCTGCGAGAGCTTGGCGTGCAGCCCTGCCAGCCGCCGCTCGAGCTGGGCGCGTGTCACGACGAACAGCATGACGAGATCGAGTCCGGCAGCCGGGCGCGCGAGCACGCGCACGCCCGCGGGCACGTCACCGACGAGCGCCGCGAAGCCGGCCGGCGCCGCGGCGTAGTGCACGCGCATCCCCGGCTCGAAGCCGAGCTTGCGCACGAGCGGCGTCCCGGAGAAGCCCGTCGTCGCCATCACCAGGCTTTCGCCGCCAGCCCCGCGATCACCTTTGACAGCCGCCCGCCCTGCCACGCCAGCGGCGAGCGGCCCTCCTCCTCGACGACGAGGCTGGCGGCCGGCAGCAGCTCGGCGTACGCCTCCCCGAGCGCGAGCGGATGCCCGGGGTCGGCCTCGTCGCGGCTGGCGACGACGACCGCCGGACACTCGATCTGCTCGAGCGCGTGCAGATCCGCGAACGGCCGCGAGCGCGGCACGGCGAGCATCGCGTCGGCGACGGCCTCCGGATGCTCGTGGCGCGCGATGCTCTGGCGCACGAACGCCGCCACCGACTCGCGCCACGCGGCCGGCAGCCGCTCGGCGTCATAGGCCGCGAGGTAGCCCTCGACGCCCCCGTCGCGCAGCCCCGCCGACAGCCGGTCGTAGCGGCGCAGGCGCTCCTCCCCGTCAAAGCCGACGGGGTCATAGGCCGGGGTGATGACGACGAGCCCGGCGGCGCGTTCGGGAGCCTCGAGCGCCAGGCGCAGGATCGTGTGCGCCCCCATCGAGCTCCCGGCGAGCACGGCGCGCTCGATCTCGAGCTCGTCGAGCACCCCCAGCAGGTCGGCGCCGAGCTGCTCGTAGCCGTACGCCGACGGCGACGGCGCCGGCGACGAGGCGCCGTGGCCGCGCGCGTCGAAGGCGATCACGCGGTGCCCGGAGCGCTGTAGGGAGGTCGATCCCATGACGACATAGCGGCGCGTCGAGCTCAGGCCGTGCAGCAGCACGACCGGGATGCCCGTCCCGTCGTCGGAGGCGGCCAGCGTGACGTCCGCGCCGGGGATCGACCGCTCGAGCATTCGCAGAGCCTTGCAGTCGCGAGGCGCGGCCGACCTCCGGACGGCGAACGCGCCTTGTCTACCCTGTCGGCCATGACCGTCATCGATGTCAATGAGGCCGACTTCGAGGCCGAGGTCGTCCAACGATCCCGCGAGATCCCCGTCGTCGTCGACTTCTGGGCGCCGTGGTGCGGCCCCTGCCGCCAGCTCGGTCCGGCGCTCGAGAAGGCCGCCGCCTCCCGCGACGGCAAGGTCGTCCTCGCCAAGATCGACACCGACCAGAACCCGCGGGTCTCCGAGCGTTTCGGCATCCAGGGGATTCCGGCGGTCAAGGCGTTTCAGGATGGCGAGGTCATCGCCGAGTTCGTCGGCGCCCGGCCGTCGGCGCAGGTTGAGCAGTTCTTCGACGGGCTCGTGCCGTCCGAGACCCAGCTGCTGCTCGAGGCCGGCGACATGCAGTCGCTGCGCAAGGCCGTCGAGCTCGATCCCAAGAACATCGACGCGGCGTTCGCGCTCGCCCAGCTGCTCTACCGCGACGGCGACAGCGCCGGCGCGCTCAGGCTGATCACCACCGCGCCGGGCAACTTCCGCGCCGACGGCCTCGCGGCTCGCATCGAGCTCGAGCAGGCGGATTGCAACGACGCCTCGGAGGCGTTCGCCGCGCTCGACGACGGCGAGATCGAGGACGGCTTGGACAGGCTGCTGGCGGTGGTGGCCGCCGCAGACGACAACGGCGATCGCGCGCGCCGCGTGATCGTCGCGATCCTCGACGAGCTCGGCGTCGAGCACCCGCTTGCGCGCGAGACGCGGCGCAAGCTCGCCGCAGCGCTGTACTGACGCGACGTTCAGAGGCCTGATTGGACCATCCGTCCAGTGCCGCGCGTTCAGGGGAGCGCGTATCCGTCCAGACGCGCGCCCAGAGTGAGAAACCGCCCGCCGCAGGCCGTACTGTGGCCGATGCGGTGCATCGCGCCGCGGAAAAGGAACGGACTCATGCTCGATTCAGCGGACACGCAATGACCGCCACCGTCGCCGGCGACAGCCTGTACGACGGTCGCTATCGCGCGTCGCAACTGCTCAGGCGCGAACGCGGCGTCGCGACCTGGCGCGGCGAGGACGACACTTCGGGGGCCCCCGTCATCATCAAGGTCGCGGCCGGCGCGCGGGTCGGCGACGCCGCCCGGCTGCGCTTCCAACACGACATGCGCGTGCTGCACGACGTCGACCCGGCGGTGCTCGCGGCGCCGCTGGCTGCCGGCAGGCGGGGCGACGAGGCGTTCGTCGTGCGCGCCTACGTCGAGGGCGTCCCTCTGAGCGCGCGCATCGCCCGGGGCCCGCTGTCGCCGAGGGACACCATCGGCGTCGCGCGCGGCATCGTCGGCGGGCTGATCGCCGCCCACGAGCGTGGCGTGCTGCACCGCGACGTCAAGCCCGCAAACGTCATCGTGGCCTCCGCCGCCCCGCTGGGGCGCGTGACGCTCGTCGACCTCGGCCTCGAGGTCGCGCTCGGCGCGCGGCCGACTCCGGCGCAGCTGCCCGTCGACGCCGCCCACTACGTCTCGCTGGAGCAGGCGGGCCTGCTGCACCAGGAGGTCGACGAGCGTTCTGACCTGTACTCGGCCGGCATCGTGCTGTTCGAGTGCCTGGCGTGGCGCACGCCCTTTGGCGGCGAGTCGGTCGGCGAGGTCCTGCGCGGGCACGCGACGAGCCGCCCGCCGTCGCTGCGCTCGTTGTGCGCCGACGTGCCGACGGCGCTCGACGACCTCGTGCAGCGCCTGTTGCGCAAGGACCCGCAGGACCGCTACCAGTCCGCTGAGGCGGTGTGGGACGACCTCTGCGCGATCGGCGACGCGCTGGACCGCGGCGACCAGGATCCGCAGGTCGTGATCGGCCTGCGCGAGCGCCGCCGGCGCAGCCTCACCGAGCCCGCGCTCGTCGCCCGCTCCGCCGACCTCGACGCGCTCGAGGCGCAGCTGCGGCGCGCCGCGGACGGCAGCCCGAGCCTCGTGACGGTCGAGGCGATCTCCGGCGGCGGCAAGAGCCGCCTGCTGGACGAGCTCGACCGCGCGAGCGGCCAGACCGGCGCCTGGGTGCTGCGCGGCCAGGGCCGCGACAACGCCGCGCAGCGGCCGTTCGAAGTCCTCGACGGCGTCGCCGAGGCCGTGATCGAGCGCTGTCGCGCCGACGCGGACTTCGCCGCCCGCCTGCGTCAGCGCCTGGACGGACGCGAAGATGCGCTCGTCGAGGCGATGCCCGAGCTCGCGGGCGCCTTCGACGCCCTCCCAGCCAGCACCGCGCAGCCTGCCAGCGGCGAGCAGCACGGCGAGATGCGCACGATCCAGGCGCTCAGCATGCTGCTCGCTGCGCTCGGCGAGCCGGATCGTCCGGCGCTCGTCATGCTCGACGACTGCCAGTGGTCCGACGGGCTGACCTGCAAGCTGCTGGCGTACTGGCGCGATGCCTGGCGCCGGCGACCCGGGCCCGCGCCGATCATGGTCGTGGTCGCGTTTCGCAGCGAGGAGGTCTCGCCGGCGCACCCGCTGCGCGCGCTGGCGGCGACGCACCGGCTGAAGCTCGCCGCACTGGACGCCGCGGCCGTAGGCGACCTCGTGGAGTCGATGGCGGGCGCCGTGCCGCAGGACGCGCTCGACGTCATCGTGCGCCTCGCCGAGGGCAGCCCCTTTATGGCCGCCGAGCTGCTGCGTGGCCTCGTCGAGAGCGGCGCGCTCGCCCCGACGGCAGAGGGCTGGCGCACCGTGCCCGACCTGATCGCCGGCGTGCAGGCCTCCAGCCGCTCGGCGGCGGTCTTCAGCCGGCGCCTCGAACAGGCGCCGCAGGAGCTGCTGCACCTGCTGTCCGTCGCCGCCGTGCTCGGCAAGCAGTTCAACCTGCAGCAGGTGTCCGAGCTCGCACGGCTGACGCGCGTCGAGGCGCTCGACCTGCTCTCGGAGGCACGGCGCCGGCACTTTGTGTGGTCCGACGGCGTCGACCACTTCGCGTTCGCCCACGACAAGCTGCGCGAGGCGCTGCTGGCACGGCTGCCGCAGGCCGGCCGGCGCTCCCTGCATGCGCTGGCGGCCGCGAGCTTCGAGGAGCGCGACGCCGACCGCAGCTTCGAGCTCGCCTACCACTACGACGCGGCGGGCGAGCACGAGCTCGCGCTGCCCTGCGCGCTGCGCGCCGCCGCCACGGCCCGCGCGCGCTACGCGCTGGACGCCGCGCAGCACCAGTACGAGATCGCCGCCCGCGGGGCGGCCACGCCTGCGCTGCAGCGCGAGATCGCGGAGAACCTGGGCGACATCGCGATGCTGGCCGGGCGCTACGAGGAGGCCCACGGGCACTTTGCGGCCGCGCGCGAGCGCTGCGACAACGACGAACTGGCCGCGGGCATCGAGGCCAGGCTCGGCGAGCTGGCCTTCAAACGCGGCGACGTGCGCGAGTCGTGCGAGCTGCTCGTCCGCGCCCTGCGGCTGCTCGGCCAGCGCGTGCCGCGCAGCAAGCTGGGGTTCGTCGTCATGCTGCTCGGCCAGGTGCTCGTGCAGGCCGCGCACACGCTGCTGCCGCGCCGGCTCGTCGGCCGTCGCCCCGCCGAGGGCATCGAGCGCGAGCGCCTGATCATGCGGTTGCACTCCGAGCTGGCGCACGGCTACTGGTTCACCGAGGGCCTCGTTCCCTGCGGCTGGACGCATCTGCGCGGCATGAACCTCGCCGAGCGCCATGCCCCGACGCCGGAGCTCGCCCAGGCCTACTCGGAGCACGCGCCGGTGTGCACGATGGTGCCGTGGTGCTCGCGCGGGATCGACTACGCGGCGCGGTCGCTCGCGATCCGCCAGGCGATGGGAGACACCTGGGGCGAGGGGCAGTCGCTGCACTTCTACGGGCTCGTCCTCTACGTCGCGGGCCGCTACGAGGAGTCCCTGGAGAAGCTCCGCGCCGCCGTCGAGATCCTCGAGCGGACGGGGGACCAATGGGAGGTCAACACCGCCGGCTGGAACATCGCGCTGGTCCTGTACCGCCTCGGGCGCATGCAGGAGGCCGTCGAGGCCGCGCAGGCCGTGCACGACGCGGGCATCGGCCTCGGCGACGTGCAGGCCTCTGGCATCAGCCTCGGCGCCTGGGCCAAGGCCTCCGCCGGCGCGGTCCCGCGGGAGCTGCTGGAGGCCGAGCTTGCGCGCCCGGCCGACGACGTCCACGCGCGCGTCGAGGTCCTGCAGGCACAGGCGCTGCGCCTGATCGCCGACGATCTCGTCGACGAGGCCGCCACCGTCCTGATCGACGCCGTCACGTACCTGCGCCGCTCCGGGCTGCGCCAGGAATACGTCGCGCCGCTGCGGCCATGGCTGGCGACGGCCCTGCGGATGCAGGTCGAGCGCGCGAGCGGTCTCGCCCCGGCACAGCGCCGCCGGCTGCTGCGGCGCGCGCGCCGCGCAGCGCGCAGCGCGCTGTGGATCGCGCGCAGCTATCGCAACAACCTCCCCCACGCGCTGCGCGAGCGCGCGCTGCTCGCGGCGATGGCGGGGCACGAGCGACGCGCGCGGCGCATGATGGACCGCAGCCTGGCCGTCGCAGGCGCGCAGGGCGCGCGCCACGAGCATGCGCTGACGCTCGTCGCACGCGGCAGGTTGCGCGCGGCCTGCGGCGCGGCGGGAGCACAGGACGACCTGACGGCAGGGCGGGCGACGCTCGCCGAGCTCGAGATCCCCGCCGGCGCCGAACGCAACGCCTCGCCGGCCTCGCAGTCGGCGACGCTGTCGCTCGCCGACCGCTTCACGACGGTGCTCGACGCCGGACGGCGGATCGTCGCCGGGCTCACCGACGACGCGATCCTCGCCTCCGCCTGCGACGCCGCTGTCACGCTGCTGCGCGGCGAGTGCTCGGTCGTCGTGGCGCTCGAGCCGACGGAGCGGCCAGTTCGCGCTCATGTGGGCGGTGCGCCGGTGCCGCCGAGCCCGGCCGTCGCCGAGCGCGCGCTGACGACCGCCGCGCCGATCGTCCTGACCGACGCGGACTTCGACGACGACGAGGGCGATCATCCGGACCGGCAGGGGCTGCGCAGCGCGCTGTGCGCGCCGATCTTCGTGCGCGGCCACGCGACGGCGCTGCTGTACGTCACCCATCGCCAGCTCAGCAAGCTGTTCGGCGACGAGGAGCGGCGCCTGGCGTCGTTCGTCACGACGCTCGCCGGCGCGGCGCTCGAGAACGCGGAGGGCTTCGGCGAGGTGGAGGCGCTGTCGGCGTCGCTGGAGGAGCGCGTGATCCAGCGCACCGCGGAGCTCAGCGCGTCGATGAAGCGCGTCGAGGTCGCGAACGCGCTGCTCGCCTCGACGCTGGACTCGACGGCCGACGGCATCCTCGTCGTCGACCACGCGGGGAGCATCGCGACGCACAACCGCCGCTTTCGCGAGATCTGGGGGATCGACGAGGAGCTGCTGGCCAGCGGCGACGACGACCTGGCCCTGCGCCACGCCGCGCAGCAGCTGTGCGATCCGGAGGACTTCGTGTCGAAGGTGCGCGAGCTCTACGCGGACCCCGATGCCGAGAGCCACGACGAGCTGACCCTGCTGGACGGGCGCGTGATCGAGCGCGATTCCAAGCCGCACCGGGTCGGTGGCGAGATCGTCGGGCGCGTGTGGAGCTTTCGCGACGTCACCGAGCAGCAGCGCTTCGAGCAGGAGCTTCAGCAGCTCGCCGACCACGATCCGCTCACCGGCCTGTTCAACCGCCGGCGCTTCGAGGAGGAGCTCGTGCGCGGCGTCGCCTACACGTCGCGCTACGGCGGCGAGCTCGCCGCGCTCGTGCTCGACGTCGACAACTTCAAATACGTCAACGACACGCTCGGCCACAAGGCCGGCGACGAGCTCATCCAGAGCATCGCCGCGCTGCTGCGCGGGCGCCTGCGCGGGACCGACGTCCTCGCGCGCCTGGGCGGCGACGAGTTCGCCCTGCTGCTGCCGCAGACCGACGCCGACGGAGCCGGCCGCGTGGCCGACTCGATCCTCGAGGCGGTCCGCGGCCACGCGATCATCGTCGGCGGTCAGCGCGTCTGCATGACGGTCTCCGTCGGCGTCGCGCTGCTCGGCGCCTCCGACGACGGGACCGAGGCGGCGATCGACGGCGATCAGCTCATGGTCGACGCCGACCTCGCGATGTACCAGGCGAAGATGGACGGCCGAAACCGGGTCTCGGTCTTCACTCGGGCGGGTGCGCGCGACGCGCGCCTGCGCGGCAGCTACAGCTGGGTCGACCGCATCCGCCACGCGCTCGAGCACGACGGCTTCGTCCTGCAGGCCCAGCCGATCCTCGAGCTCGCGACCGGCGACGTCTCCCAGCACGAGCTGCTGCTGCGGATGCGCGGCGACGACGGGGAGCTGATCGCGCCGGCCGCATTTCTGCCCAGCGCGGAGCGTCACGACCTCGTCCAGGCGATCGATCGCTGGGTCGCGTGCGCGGCGATCAAGCTCATCGCCGCGCATGCTCGCAACGGGCTCGAGTTGCGCCTGGAGGTCAACCTGTCGGGCAAGTCGATCGGCGACCACGAGCTCACGCGCCTGATCGAGCGCGAGCTGAGCGCGACGGGGATCGACCCCGCGAGCCTGATCTTCGAGGTCACCGAGACGGCCGCGATCGCCAACATCGACGCGGCGAGCGAGTTCGCCCTCGCGCTCGCGCATCTCGGCTGCCGCTTCGCGCTCGACGACTTCGGCACGGGCTTCGGCTCGTTCTTCTACCTCAAGCACCTGCCGGTGACGTACCTGAAGATCGACGGCGAGTTCATCAAGAACCTGGCGAGCAACCCGACCGACCAGCTGCTCGTCCAGGCGATCGTGAAGATCGCGCGGGGGCTGGGAAAGTCGACGATCGCGGAGTTCGTCGGCGACGCCGCGACGCAGCAGCTGCTGGAGAGCTACGGCGTCGACTACGCGCAGGGCTACCACGTGGGCCACCCCGTCGACGTCGATCTGCTGTGGCCGCCGGCGCTGCGGGCCCAGCCCGAGCCAGGCTGAGCCGGGCTACTCGCGGGCTGCCGCCACGTGCTCTCGAACGAGCTGCGCGGAGCGCTCGGGCTGCTCCCAGAAGAAGAGGTGCCCGACGCCGTCGAGCAGCTCCAGGCGCGCTCCGGGGATCATGCCGGCGACGAGCTCGCCGTTGATCGCGTCGAGCATCTGATCGGCGCTGCCGTGGACGACGAGCGTCGGCGCGCGGATCGCGGCGAGCCGCTCGCTCGTGTCGTGACCCTGGATCGCCTGCACCTGCGCGATGACCATCCCGAGCGCGATCGGGTACTGCTCGGCAACCGCCGAGAAGTGCTCGAAGTTGCCCTCGGCGCCGGCAAACTCGGGTGACACGTTGAACTGCCAGCCCGTGCGCATCCGCAGCTCCGCGTCGCCGGACAGGATCGCCGTCGCGAGCTCGCTGACCACCGGCTCGTCGGTGAACCTCGCGTCCGGCCCGCCGCTGTAGGTGCAGCCGAGCGTCAGCGTCCGCACGAGCTCGGGCCGGGCGAGCGCGAGCTCCTGCGCGACCATCCCGCCCATCGAGATCCCGAGCACGTGCGCGCTGTCGATGGTCAGGCCGTCGAGCACCGCCGCCGCGTCGGCGGCGAGGTCGGCGATCGTGAACCGGCCCTCGTGCGGCGCGCTGCGCCCGGCGCCACGATGGTCGTAGAGGAGCAGCTCGAAGTCGCGTTCGAGCTGGGTCAGAAACGCCTCGCCCCAGTGCAGGCTGTGGCCCGTCATGCCCTGGATGAGCAGCAGCGGCTCGCCGGCCCCGCGGCGCTCGACATACAGCTCGCTGCCGTTGGCGGTGAGGGTTGACATCCCTTTCACGCTACAACGGCAGCGCGAGCTGGTCCGCCGCTTCGGCGACCTCGCCGGTCTCGAACGCCGCGACGCGCACGCCCAGCAGCCGTACCGGGCGGGCCGGCGCGTACTCGCGCAGCAGCTCGGCGGCGACGCCCGCGACGATCGCTGGATCGTTCGTGAAGGCGCCGATCGTGCGCGCCCGCGTGACCGTCGTGAAGTCCGACAGCCGCACCTTGATCGCGATGTTGCGCCCGCGCCGCTGCTGCTTGGCGAGGCGCTCGCAGAGCTGTCCCGCGAGGTCGGTCAGGATCGCCACCAGGCGCCCCGCATCGGCGATGTCGGTGTCGAACGTCGTCTCGCGCGACTCCGACACCGCGACGCGCTGCAGCGTCAGCTCGGCCGAGCCCTCAAAGCGCGCCCGGCACTTGAGGTCGGGTCCGTGGTTGGAGCCGAACTCGGCGATCAGCGCCTCCAGGGGCGCCGCTGCGAGCGCCGCCAGCGTGATGATCTGAAGTCGCTCGAGCCGCGCGACGGTCTTCGGCCCGATGCCGGGCACGAGCCCCGGCGGATGGGACCCGAAGCGCTCGCAGGCCTGCTCGCGCGTCAGGCAGACGAAGCCGCGCGGCTTCTCGGCGTCCGAGGCGACCTTTGCGACGAGCCGGTTGGGGCCGATCCCGATCGAGCAGTCCAGCCCGGTGTCCGCGCGGATCTCCTCGACGAGCCGCCGCATCGCCGCGCGCGGTGCCACGAGCCCGTCGAGGTCGAGGTAGGCCTCGTCGAGGCCGAGCACCTCGACGCGCTCGACCTGCGCGCGCACGCGGTCCATGACCTTGCGCGACGCCTCGCGGTAGGCGTCGAAGTCCGGCGCGACGAGCACCGCATCAGGGCACAGCCGCCGCGCCCGCGCGGTCGGCATCGCCGACCCGATGCCGAACCTGCGGGCCTCGTAGGACGCCGTCGTCACGACCGCGCGCGGTCCCGAGCCCGACACGATCACCGGCAGCCCGCGCAACTCCGGCCGGCGCTGCAGCTCCACGCTGGCGTAGAACGCGTCGACATCGAGATGCGCGATCGGGGCCATCAGTCCACACGATGACGGATCGTTCGGAGGTCGGCGGTGGCTAGAGGGCGATCCGACTCACGTCGTGAGTCGTCGGGACGGGTACGTCGCGCCCAGTCGAACGAAGGAGTTCGACGTGCGCCGCTACGGCCTCCCGAGCGTTTCGTTTCGACCTCGTCACGGTCGTGGCCGGTCGCAGTGCACCCGGGGAGGTCGGGAAGGTACGCCCACCAGCCATCGCCGTTGCGCTCATAGATCGCCAGGTACTCGCTCATCGCAACACCTCGATCCCGCTCGCGCGCCTGATGGAGGACAGGGTACCCCGGTCGCAACCTGTTTGCCGGGAGCGCCGGGACCGTCACGACGTTGGGATTGTCGGCATGCACGTACACTGAAGCCATAGGGAACACCCGTTCGATTGTCATCGCAGGAGCGACCACAACGTCCCGACGGATCTCTCGTGCCGGATCGTTCTTCAGGGCGCCGTAGAATCGAGACGCATGAGCCACGGCCACCGGATCACAGCGCTCGACGCCTCGTTTCTGCATCTCGAAAAGGCGGGCGAGCGGCTGCACGCCGCGTCCGTGACGGTCTTCGACGGGCCCGCGCCGACCTGGGACGAGCTGCGCGAGCACGTCGAGTCGCGCCTGCATCTCGTGCCGCGCTTTCGCCAGCGCCTGGCCGAGGTGCCGCTCGACCAGGGGCGTCCGGTGTGGGTCGACGATCCGCACTTCAACCTGCGCTACCACCTGCGCCACGCCGGCCTGCCCGCGCCCGGCAGCGAGGAGCAGCTGCGCGTGCTCGCGGGGCGCCTGTTCGCCGAGCCGCTTGATCGCACGAAGCCGCTGTGGGAGATCTGGCTCGTCGACCGGCTCGGCGCGGCCGAGGTCGACGAGGACTCGGGGCACCCGTGGGCGGGGCGCTTCGCGCTGATCGCCAAGAGCCATCACGCGCTCGTCGACGGGATCTCCGCACTGGACATCACGACCGTGCTGTTCGACACCGACCCCGACGCACCACCACCGCCGCCGGCACCGCGCCCCTGGATCGCGCGCCCGCTGCCGACCCCGGCGCAGCTGCTCAGCGACGCTCTGCTCGAGCGCGCCACCCAGCCCCAGGAGCTCGCCCGCTTCGCCCGAGCGGCGCTGCGCCGGCCGCGGCGGCTGTTGCAGGGCGCGCGCGAGCGCCTCGACGAGGCCGGCGTGACCTCCTCGGGCATGGGCCCCGCGCCGCCGACGCCGCTGAACGTCGCCGTCGGCCCGCACCGGCGCTACACGTGGGTCGACGCCGAGCTCGCAGAGCTGCGCAAGATCAAGGACTCGCTCGGCGGGACCGTCAACGACGCGGTACTCGCGGTCGTCGCCGGCGCGCTGGGGCGCTACCTGCGCCGCCGCGGCAGCGACACGCGCGACCTCGTGCTGCGCGCGCTCGTGCCGCTCTCCGTCCGCGCCACGGACGGCGAAGGGACCGACATCGCACCGCTCGTGGCGCCACTGCCCGTCGGCATCGAGGATCCCGTCGCGCAGTTTCGTGTGATTCGCGACGCCGTCGCCGAGCTCGAGCGCGACATGCATGCGATCGGCGCGCGGGCGCTGACCGAGCTCGAAGGCTTCGCGTCGCCGACGCTCATGAGCCAGGCCGCACGCCTGCAGCAGAGCCAGCGTGCCTTCAACCTCGTCGTCACGAACGTGCCCGGGCCGCAGGTCGCGCTGTATCTGCTCGGCCGCCGCCTGCGCGCCCTGTATCCCGTCGTCCCGATCACCCGCCGCCAGGCGCTGGGCATCGCTGTCATGAGCTACGACGGGCGGCTGGGCTTCGGCCTGCTCGCCGACTACGACGCGCTCCCCGACGTCGACGTGCTCGCAAACGACCTGCGCGCGGCGATCGCCGCGCTCGCCGCCGGCGCGTCGATCCCGCAGCGAGCGGCGCGCGGACGCAGCCGCCAGGCCGGCCGTCCTTCCCCCGCGAGCACGGTGTGACGCTGCGACGGGGCGCCCTGGCGCTCGGCGCGCTGCTGCTCGTCGTGGCCGGCGTCGTCGGCGTCTCCGCGCTGCTGAGCTCGCGCGACGACGCCACGCTCGAGGGGTCGACGGGCCTCGGCGTGCGGCGCGCGGCCGGCGAGCAGCCCGCCGTCGCGCCCGGCAACGTCGTCCTGCTCTACAGCGACGAGCGGCTGACGGCGGCGCTGCGCGACCTCGCGCGCGACACCGGCGGCGAGGCGACGCCGCAGGTCGTGTCGGCCGGGCAGGCGGTGCTCGTGCGTCGCCGGCCCGGGCTGCGCGTGGCGGTCTCCGCGCTGACCAGCGGGCGCCGCCTGGACGCCGCCGGCCCCGACGACCCGCGGCTGCGGCAGTTCATCGAATATTGGCTCGGGCGCCGCGACGCCGGGTAGGACGGCGCGTCAGATGGCCGTCATCGCACCCTTTCGCATCGCGCTCGCACAGATCGACGCGGTCGTCGGCGACATCGCCGGCAACGAGGCGCGGATCGCCGAGCAGATCGCCGCCGCGCGCGACGCCGGGGCGCAGCTCGTCTGCTTTCCGGAGCTCGCGCTGACCGGCTATCCGCCGGAGGACCTGCTGCTCAAGGAGCACTTTCTCGCCGACACGCGCGACGCGCTGCACCGCCTCGCGGACGAAACGACGGGCATCGTGGCGATCGTCGGCTATCCCGAGCGCGCTGAGGACGTCCACAACGCGGCCGCGATCCTCGCCGATGGCACACTGCAGGCGAGCTACCGCAAGATCCACCTGCCCAACTACGGCGTCTTCGACGAGCTGCGCTACTTTCAGCCCGGCCAGCGCGGGGCGACGATCGAGGTCGACGGCGTCACGATCGGCCTGACGGTCTGCGAGGACATCTGGCAGCCCGGGCCGCCGCTGTCGGACGAGGCGCTGTCGGGGGCGCGGCTGATCGTCAACCTGTCCGCGTCGCCCTATCACGCCGGCAAGGGCGTCGCGCGCGAGCGGATGATCGCCCAGCGCGCCAAGGACGGGCTCGCCGCTGTCGCGTTCTGCGCGCTCGTCGGCGGCCAGGACGAGCTCGTCTTCGACGGCGGCTCGGTCGTCGTCGACCACGCCGGGTGCGTGGTCGCGCGCGCGCCGCAGTTCGAGGAGACGCTGCTGCTCGCCGAGGTCGACACGGTTGCCGCGGGATCGGCGCGCCTGCGCGACACCCGCCGCCGCGCCCCCGCCGCCGCCGCGCACGGCGCGATCGAGCAGCTCGGCTCGTTCGCCGTGCGGGAGCGCCCGAGCGACGCGCCGCTCGGCGAGCCCGTGGTCGCGCCGGCGCTTGACATCGTCGAGGAGGTCTACGGCGCGCTCGTGCTCGGCACGCGCGACTACGTGCGAAAGAACGGCTTCGAGCACGTCGTGCTGGGCCTCAGCGGCGGCATCGACTCGACGCTCGTCGCGCTGATCGCCGCCGACGCGGTCGGCGCCGACGCGCTGACCTGCGTGACGATGCCCTCGCCGTACTCCTCCGAGGGCACGCGCAGCGACGCCCACGTGCTCGCCGAGAACCTCGGCTCAGAGCTGCTCGAGCTGCCGATCGCGCCGATGATGGAGGCCTTCGAGGCGGCGCTCTCCGAGCAGTTCGCCGGCCGCGAAGCCGACCTCACCGAGGAGAACCTGCAGGCGCGCATCCGCGGCAACCTGCTGATGGCGCTGTCGAACAAGTTCGGCTGGCTCGTGCTGACGACCGGCAACAAGTCCGAGATGTCCGTCGGCTACTCGACGCTCTACGGAGACAGCGCCGGAGGCTTCGCCGTCATCAAGGACGTCCCCAAGCTGCTCGTCTACCGCCTGACGCGCTACCGCGACGAGCGCGAGGGCGGCGGGCTCGTGCCGCCCGAGCTGTTCACCCGCCCGCCGTCGGCGGAGCTTCGCCCCGACCAGCGCGACGACGAGTCGCTGCCGCCCTACGAGGTGCTCGACGAGATCCTCGAGGGCTTCGTCGAGCACGACCTCGGGCACGAGCAGCTCGTCGCCCGCGGCCTGCCGGCCGAGGCCGTCGAGCGCGTCATCCGGCTCGTCGACCTCGCGGAGTACAAGCGCCGCCAGCAGCCGCCCGGCATCAAGATCACGGCGCGCGCGTTCGGCCGCGACCGCCGCGTGCCGATCACCAACCGCTACCGCGGCTGACATGCCTATTGCGGCTGCGGCCGCACGGCGATCGTCATGCGCGTCAGGGCGCAGATGCGGCCCTCGTCGTCGGACATCTCGACGTCCCAGATCCACGTCGTGCGCCCGCGGTGACGGCGGATCGCGCGGGCGTGGATCGTGCCCGAGCTGATCGGGCGCAGGAACGACGTCTGGTTGGCCAGCCCCATCGCGCCATCGCCCTGTGGCACGACCGCGACCATCGTCCCAACCGAGGCGAGCGTCTCGGCGATCGTCGCCAGGACGCCGCCGTGGACGAGCCCGAACGGCTGCAAGAGGTCGTCGCGAACCGGCAGCCGGGCGGTCACGAGCTCATCCGTGCGCTCGAGCAGCTCGAGGCCCAGCAGCGCAGGAAAGCCGCCGCGATCGGCGAGCATGGCGTCGGCGTCCATGACCCTCCGGAGGCTACCGAGGCGCGCTCGCGTCCTCGCCGCGCGGCGCGCAGGCGCGCCGCGCACCGCCGTCTCGCCCGCGCGCCCCGGCCGCTAGGGTGCGTTGCCCATGGCGACCCTCCAGGACCTCAACGACCGCCAGCGCGCGATTCTGGGGCTGCTGCTCAAGCAGGGCAGGTCCTATGACGAGATCGCGGCGCTGCTGAAGTCCGACGCAAGCGCCGTGCAGGCTCGCGCGCAGGAGGCCGTCGCCGCGCTGGCGCCCGGCGGGCCCGACGTCGGCGCCGACCGCCGCAGCGAGGTCGCCGATTACCTGCTCGGCCAGCAGACCGCCTCGCGCCGCGCCGCCACCCGCGAGTACCTCGACGACTCGGCCGACGGCCGATCCTACGCGCGGACGGTCGCCGGCGCACTGCGTCCACTGGCCGGCGACTCGCTGCCCGACGTGCCGGCCGAGCCGGCCGAGGTCGATCAGGCCTTCGACGCGCTCGATCGCCGTACCGCGCGCCAGGAGCAGGTGCAGCGCAGTTCGCAGCTGGGCGCGAAGCTCCTCTACGGCGCGGTCGGGCTCGTCGTCGCGATCGTGCTGATCGTCGCGCTCGGCGTCTTCGACGGCGACGACGGGGGCGACAAGCCCACGACGTCGACGGTCACGCGCACGACGCCCGAAGAGACCCCGGTCGCGATCGCGGAGGGCACCATGCGCCCGCCTGCGGGCTCGGACCTCGGCGGCGCCAGCTCGCAGATGGGGATCATTCAGCTGCCTTCGACGAATCGCTTCAAGCTGCTTGTCGCCGCCAAGGGCCTGAAGCCCGCAGCCGAGGGCCGCGCGTACGGGATCTGGCTGTATACGAGCCGCTCCGACACGGCCTTCGTCGGCTTCCCCAAGAACAAGGTCGACGCCAAGGGCCAGCTCGACGTCGTCGCCGATCTGTCACCCGAGACGCGCACCTACCGCGAGGTGCTGATCACCAGCGAGCGCACCGATAAGCCCACACGGCCCGGACAGATCGTCATGCGCGGCGTGCTGAAGCTCGCCAAGGCGCCGACGCAGACCGCACCGCCCGCGACGCAGACGCAGCCCTGAGCCTGCCGCGACCCTGGTCTGCCCCAGCCTGACCTGCGCAATGGCGTCGGCGCCTACTCCGCGTCGTAGCTGATCAGCGCGTGCACGTCGTGCGGCGCGAGCGCCGCGCGGCCGCCGAGAAACGCCAGCTCGATCAAGAAGGCGCAGCCGACGACCTCGCCGCCGAGCTGCTCGACGAGCCTGCACAGCGCGCGGGCCGTGCCGCCGGTGGCCAGCAGGTCGTCGTGCACGAGCACGCGGTCGCCGGCGCCGATCGCATCGGCGTGCAGCTCGAGCGCGTCGGCGCCGTACTCCAGCGAGTAGTCGGCGCTGACGGTGTCGTGCGGCAGCTTGCCGGGCTTGCGCGCGGGCGCGAAGCCCGCGCCGACCTCGCGCGCGACGGCCGGCCCGAGCAGAAAGCCGCGCGCCTCCGCCCCGACGACGACGTCGGGGCGCAGCTCGCGCGCGACGCCGGCCAAGGCGCGGACCGCGGCGTCGACGCCCTCCGGGCTGGCCAGCAGCGGCGTGATGTCGCGAAAGACGATCCCCTGCTTGGGGAAGTCCGGGATCGAGCGGATGTAGCTCGCCAAGGAGATGGCGTCAACGGGCATGTGGGGCTCCTAGTTCGCGATCCGGCGCAGGTCGCGGATCAACAGCAGGTGCTTGAGGTGCGAGGCGACCGCCGCGAGGTTCTCCAGCGCCTCGAGCGCCTCCTTGCGGCGCTCGGGGTTGCGCGAGCGCAGCGCCGGGGCGAGGATCTGCTGCAGCAGCGCCGCCTCGCGATCGGCCGAGGAGCGAAAGACGCGCAGGTTGCGCCCGCCGACGCCGTAGCGCGCGAGCTCGGTGACCGCGCGGATGATCTCGCGCTCGGTCTCGTCGTAGTAGTGCAGCCCCGCCCGCACCTCGCCCTTGATGACGCCGTAGTCCTCGAGCTCGCGGACGAGATCGGCGCTCGCGCGCGTCTCCTCGAGCACGTCCTCCAGCGGATACATCGGGCCGGCGTCCTGGACGGACACGCTCGCCCGCCGCTTGCGCTTGCCGGCGCCCGACGTGCTCGCGCCCGACGTCACGCTGGCGTCGCCGTCGTCGGCGCGCCCGGACGCGAGCTCCTGGCGGATGACGCGCAGCGGCAGGAACTCGTCGCGCTGCAGGCGCAGGATCGTGCGCAGGCGCACGACGTCGGAGGACGAGTACAGCCGGTAGCCGCCGGGCGTGCGCCGCGGGTTGAGCAGCTTCTGGTCCTCGAGGTAGCGGATCTTCGAGATCGAGATGTCCGGAAACTCCTGCGCGAGGCCCTTGCAGACGGCGCCGATCGTCATCGACTTCTGCGGCCGGCCCGGCTCGAGCTCCTCGACCTCCAGGGGCAGCGTCTGTTCAGTGGCCATCCGCCGTCCCTAGCGCGAGAGGAAGGTGAGCTTGTACTTGCCGACCTGCAACTCGTCGCCGTCGACGAGGTGGTGCGTCTCGATGCGGTGGCGGTTGACGTACGTGCCGTTCAGCGAGCCGAGGTCGTCGAGGTGCCAGCCGCCGCCGCGGCGCACGAGCAGCGCGTGGTCGCGCGAGACCGTGACGTCGTCGAGAAAGACGGAGCTGTCCGGGCGCCGGCCGATCGTGACGCGCTCGCCCTGCAGCGCGAAGCTCTCGCCGACGCGGCCGCCGCCCGCGCGGATGACGAGCGCCGCGCCCTGCGCGACGACGTCCTCGAGCTCGACCGGGATCAGCTCACCGGTCTCGCCGATCCGGTACGTCGCCGTCGCGGGATCCTTCGGCGAGTCCATCGGACCGATGTAGGCGCCGCACTTCTGGCAGTAGTTGGCGCCCTCGTCGTTGACGAACCCGCACTCGGGGCAGTGGTGCGCCATGGGGTTCAGGCCGGCCCTACTCCTGGGCGGCGCTGCGCCCCGCGAGGATGTCGGTCAGGCGCTGCACGTCGGCCCCTGAGATCAGGTCCTCGCCGTTGTCGTTCTTCTTTCGCAGCCGGTTGACGAGCTCGGCGCGCAGGATGTCGATCTTGCCGTGCAGGATGCGCCGGCGGTAGGAGACCTCGACCTCCTCCTGCGTGAGCTGCTGAATGAGATCCTTCAGCTCCTGGTCTCCGAGCGAGCCAAGGTCGGGGAACGTGTCCATCAGATGCTCTCCTCGTAAGAAAGGGCCGTGCCGGGCGATGGCGAGCATATCAGCGCTCATCGTGCCTTCAAGCTGAGCTTGAGACTGAGCCAGGCGCCGCGCGGCAGGTCAGGCGCACATCACACGCAACTTTCCCGCGATCGGGCCGCGAACGGGCGTCTCCTTGGGTCCTCCCTGAGCCGCCGCCGTGCCGGCGCCGGCCGCGTGTCGAGTTCGCGGCGGCATCGGTCACAAATCGCCGCGCGACGGCTCGGCTGATCGGGCCGAGGCGCCGTGAGCAGCTGTGTGTCGGATCTCACAGTTCAGGTGTCGACGACTGTGGTGGGATCGCCTGGCACGCAGGGGATGCATGCGAGACCTTGACAACCAACAGCCACGACGGCTCCCGGACGGCGCAGCGGGATCGATGCCGCGAGGGTCGCGGCGTGCGGGTTCGGACCGCCTGCGCTCGGGTCCGCCCTCACGCTGCCGCAGGCCGGCGCTGCTGCTGGCGGCGTGCGCCGCACTCGTCACGGCCGCCTCCGGGCTCGCCATGCCGCCGAACGCCGATGCGGCCTTTCCGGGCTTCGGGCTCGAGAGGCCGCAGAGCGCCGAGGCGGTCTTCCCCGGAGCGACCGGCAAGCTGGCGCTCGGCTACGCCGTGCTCGAGCCGCCGAACCCCACCGCGGTCCTGATCCCGGGCGCCGCGGCGGGCGGGATCGGGAACATGCGCTGGTCGCCCGACGGCTCGCGTCTCGCCGGACGCGGTCCTTCCGGGACCCGCGAGACGGGTATCAGGGTGGTCGACGCCGATGGGCAGAACGCTCGCGTCCTGACGACGCCGGGCGGAGGCGCCGGCGACGACCTCCCCGCCTGGTCGCCCGACGGCAGGGAGATCGCATTCGTGCGCACGACCCCCGGCCTCACCTGCGAAACCAGCACCTGCAACGGGTACGCGCTGATGGTCGTGAACGTCGCGACGGGCGCGATCCGCCAGCCGCTGCCGACGGTGGGACTTCGCCTCGTGCACACCCCCGACTGGTCTCCCGACGGGCTTCTGATCGTGGCTCAGGTCTTCGACGCCGGCAACAATCTCCCCTCCGGGATCGAGCTCATCGACGCCGTCTCGGGCGCGCGGACGTCACTGCCCGCGCTGCGGGCCTACAGCTTCCCGCGCTTCAGCCCGGACGGCCAGGAGATCGTCGCCGGACGCTCGAACCTCGCCATCGTCGCCGGCGGCGACATCCGCCGCGTACGCCTGGACGGAACCGTCGTCGAGGACTTCGACAGGGCCACGGGGGGCAGTTCGACGCCGACGTTCACCCCCGACGGGCGCTGGGTCACCTTCGAGGACTGCCGGCCCGGGTGCGGGATCTGGTCGCGCCGGGTGCTGGGACCCGACGATCCTCCTGGCACGCCGATCGAGGTGCGCCACGACGTCAGCCCGCTCACCGGCGACAGCAGATATCCCGACTGGCAGCCGCTGCCGCTTGCGGTGCAGATCCTGACGGGCCCCGCCCCGACGATCGGTGAGCGTGATGCGGTGTTCTCGTTCTCGCTGGCGGGCGGCGACGAGCCGGCGGGCGAGTACCGCTGTCGACTGGAGGGGCCGCAGCCAAGCGACTGGGCGGCGTGCGAGTCGCCGCACTCGTTTGGAACCCTGCCCGAGGGGGGCTACACGTTCAGCGTGCGCTACGTGCTCGAGGGCCGCGATCCGGAGGACTTTCCGATCACGAGGCGCTCGTTCGCGGTCGACCGGACGGCGCCGTCGGTGTCGATCGACGAGGCGCCGCCGGCGAGCACCGAGTCGCGTGACGTGACGGTCCGCTTCTCCTCCTCCGCCGCGGACGGCGTGACGTTCCGCTGCCGCCTCGACGGCGCCGAGGAGTACGACTGCTCGTCGCCGCAGCGCCTGGCGAGCCTGGACCTCGGCAGGCACAGCTTCTCGATCGTGGCGCGTGACGCGGTCGGCAACGCCTCCAGCGCGGCCACGGTGAGCTGGGAGGTCGTCGTCCCGCCACCGCCGCCGCCACCGCCGCCGCCACCGCCTCCTCCACCGCCGCCACCGCCGCCACCACCACCGGCGCCGCCGCCACCACCACCGGCGCCGCTGCCGCCCGGTGGAGGACCGCCGCCGCCCGCGCCGCCGCCCGCGCCGGCTCCGACCTGCGTGGGGACGGTCACGATCGGCGCGATGACCGCGCTCTCACAGGGCGCATGCTTCCGGCCGACGCAGGTTCGTGGTCGCACGCTCAATGCGACGTCGGCGCCGGTGAAGGTCAACGGCATGTTGTTCACGCCGCAGGGCTCGACGAAGATCGTCGTGGATGGGCGCATGACCGACGGCGCGGTGCACTGGACGGGCCCGGTGGACTTTTCGCTGGGGTCGTGGTCGGTGCCCGTCGGGGTCTCGGGCAGCCTGCCGGTGACGCGCGTGGCCAGCTCGGCACGTTTTGTGCCGGCGTTCATGCGCATGCTGCAAGACCAGAAGAAGCTGAAGTTCGCCGGGTTGCGCTTTGCGGTCGAGCCGACGTTCGAGCTTGTCGGCGCCGACGAGGACGAGGACGCCGGCGGCATGACCAAGCTCGGACTCAAGCTTGAGCTGCCAACGGTCTTTCAGGGCGTGCCCTCCAGCCAGGTCAAAGAGGACGAGGTGGCGGCGAAGCTCACCTTTGAGATCTCGGTCCGGGTGTCCAACGACAAGCCGCCCGCGCTCGCGGCACGCGCGACGATCCCCCGCGCCTACCTGTTCGGCAAGCTGCAGCTGACGCAGATCTCCGTCGCGGTCGACAGCGGCCCGCCGCTGACCTTCGAAGGGTCGGGCAAGCTCAAGCTGCTGCCGTCGAACTTCGCCAAGGGACTTGGCGGCGACGCGAACGTCGAGCTGAAGATCGAGCTCGGCGAGGGTGGCGGCGTGCCGGGCCTGCGCAAGCTCTCCGTGCAGGCCTCGGACCTGCAGAAACCGCTGGGTTATGGCATCTTTCTGCAGCGCTTGGGCGGCGAGATCGCGTCGGTCGTCACGGACGCCGGCACGGAGTGGACGCTGGCCGCCAACGCCGGCATGTCGTTCGGGCCCAAGCTGTCCTTCAAACCGGTCTTCGAGGGCGAGGCCGCATCCCTCGACGGCTCGATCACGCTGACATGGGGCGAGGCGTTCTCCGTCAAGGCGAAGGGCAAGGGCGCGATCGTCACGGTGCCGGTGAGCGCCGTCGAATACCTGTGGGAGCCCGCCAGGGGCCGCATCAGCTACAAGGGCAACCTCGATCTCGACATCGCCGGCTACGGCTTCCGCGGCAAGATCGCCGACGCGTTCTTCGAGACTGCCGAGGACGCCAAGCCGCGCTACTACAACGTCGAGGCGAGCGTGGACCTGCGCCTGGGACGCACCTTCGGCCAGCTCGAGGGCAAGGCCGAGACGGTCCTCTCCGAGAAGGGCTACGCCGCCTGCTACGGCACGGACGTCCGCATCGGCCTCGCGGCCGTGTGGGGCGCCGGCAAACCCGAGGTCATCGCGCGCGCATGCGACATCGGCTCCTACAAGAGCGCCGGAGCCGCCTCGAGATCACACATGCGAGCCGGTGCCCAAGCCGCGCAGGCCGGCGCTCAAACGTTCACCGTCACGCCCGGCACCCGCGCCAAGGTCCTGGCCCTGACCGGCGCCACCGCCGCGCCCCGCGTGAAGCTGACCGGTCCCGCAGGCCAGGTCATCGACGCCTCCGCGCCCACACCCGGCCTCAACGACCCGGCCGCGATCATCGTGCCCGACGACGCGCAACGCATCACCCGCATCGTGCTGCGCGACCCACCCCCCGGAACATGGACGATCCAGCCCGTCCCCGGCCAGCCGGCGCCCGCATCCCTGCAGATCGCCGACCAGCTGCCCCCGGTCAGCGTCAGCGCCCGCACGACCGCACGACGCGACCGGCGCCGCACCCTGACATGGAAGCTCAAGCCGATCGCCGGCCAGACGATCACCTTCGCCGAACGCGCCGGCGACACGCTCAAGCCGATCACGACCACCACCCGGCCAAGCGGCCGCATCGCCTACACCCCCGCCCCCACCGCACCCGCCACACGCACCATCGAAGCGCTCGTGACCCAATACGGCCAGCCACGCACCCGCAGAACCGTCGCCCGCTACCGCATCCAGCGCCCACCGCTGCGCCGCGTGAACGCCATCAGGCGCCGCGGCGCGTACCTCACCTGGCGGCCCGCCCCCGGCAGGCCGACCTACGCCATCCACATCAGGATGGCGGACGGGACGACGCACTCGCTGCGCACGAGCCGCACGCGCCTCCTGCTGCCGGCAAGGGCCCGCCGCCCCGCACTGGTCGCCCGCATCGTCACAATCACCGCCGACGCGCGCATCAGCAGCCCCACGACCCGCCGCGTTCCGGCGGCCCGGCGCACCCTCGCACGCCGCCGCTGACGTCCACCCTGCGGCGGCCGCGACCGCCGCCCAGCTTCCGAGCACGGTCTGAAACTGATTGGCGACCACGGGCTCGCGGCCCTCGAGCCATGGTCGCGGTACGCCGCCAGCGAACGCTCGAGCTCGGCGTCGAGGCGCTCGCCGTCGCCGTCGCGATCGTCGACGACGACCGCGCGAACCGTGTCGACCCCGACGCGGCTCGTCGCCGAACAGTTGCCGACGCGAAAGTCGGCCGCAGCGGGGTGGTGCGTGTTCAGCCCGCCGCGGCCGCCGCGCGCTTGTCGCGCAGCTGGGCCATCCCGTCACGCAGGTACAGCACGACCGCGTAGTACGACAGCACGAGCCCGACGTACACGAGGATCGCGGCCAGCGTCTTGAGGCCGACGAGCCCGAAGAAGATCGCCGACATCGTCGGCCAGACGGCCGCCCGCCCGGGCCAGTTGATCTTCATCTGATAGCCCATCCGCAGCGCGATGTTGCCTGCGATCAGCAGAAACACCTCGCGCGCGACGAGCAGCACGATCGCCCAGCGCGGCAGCAGCTCGAAGTACCAGCAGACGACAAGCCCCGAGACGACGAGCAGGCGGTCGACGAACGGGTCGAGCAGTGCGCCGAAGCGGCTGTACTGGCCGGTCAGGCGCGCGGCGATGCCGTCGAGGTAGTCACTCCACGAGATGACCGCGAAGATCACCGCCGGCAGCGCGTCGGTGCCCGAATCCGAGGTCAGGGCCAGGATCAGGAAGAGGGGGATCAGCGCCAGGCGCACGAAGCCGATCGCGTTGGGGATCGTCCAGACGTGCCACGGCTGGCCGCGCAGGGTCTGCGGCGGCGGCGGGCCGGAGCGGTCCAGGCCGGTCAGCCGGCGAAAGCCCAGGCGCACCTGCTCCGTGCGCACCGCGGTCGCCTCGCGCGCGTCATCGACGCGCTCGCGCGCGGTCGGCCTCTCTATGCGATGGTCGGCCACAGCTCCGCCACCGCCTCCACGGTTCCATCAAGCGGCACGCCGTTCTCTACGTCCTGCAGGCCGCGGCGGATCTGCGCCTCGGCGCGACCGGCCTCAAGCGACCGGCGCCCGATCGTCAGCCGCAGCGGGCAGCCGAGCAGCTCGGCGTCGGCGAACTTGGCGCCCGGACCGGCCGGGCGGTCGTCGAAGAGCACCTCATAGCCTGCTGCCAGCAGCTCGTCGTAGACGCGCTCGGCGACCACGAGCTCGTCGCTGCCGGGCTTGCCGAGCGCCACGACCTCGATCTCCCACGGCGCCAGCGCCTTCGGCCAGGCGATGCCCTTGTCGTCGCCGAACTGCTCGACCGCGGCCGCCGCGATGCGCGCCGGGCCGATGCCATAGGAGCCCATCCAGACGAGCTGCTCGGAGCCGCTCTCGTCGAGATAGTTGGCGCCGAGGGGCTTCGAGAACCTCGTGCCGAGCTTAAAGGTGTTGCCGACCTCGATCGCGGGCTCGATCGTGACCGGATGCCCGCCGACCGTGTCGCCGGCCTCGACCGAGCGCACGTCGCCGCGCTCGAAGGCGAAGTCACGGCCCGGCTCGACGCCGCGCAGGTGGTGGTCGGTCTCGTTGGCGCCGACGACGTAGCCGCCGTCGGTGATCGCGTCGTCGAGCAGGACGTGCACGTTGGCGCCCACCGGGCCGATGAAGCCGGGAGGCCCGATGCGATCGCGGATCTCGTCGTCGTTGGCCGGGCGAAACGAGGAGCCGAGCGTATTGGCGAGCTTGATCTCGTTGACGCGGTGGTCGCCGCGCACGAGCACGAGCACGAGCCCGCGGCCGTCGGACACGACGGGAAAGGCCTTCAGCAGCGTGCCCGGCGGGACGCCGAGGCGGCGCGTGACGTCGTCGATCGTCGTCGCGCCCGGCGTGTGCACGCGCTCGGGCTGGGGCAGCGGCGCCGGCAGCTCGACGGGCTTGGGATCGGCGCTTGCCACCTCGACGTTCGCGGCGTAGCCGGGTGCGAGCGCGACGTCGTTCTCGCCGGCCCCGCACGGCGCCATGTACTCGTGCGCGCCGAAGCCGCCCATCATCCCGACGTCGGACTCGACGCTGTACCACTCCAGGCCGCAGCGGTCGAAGATGCGGTCATAGGCGCCCGCGTAGGCCTCGTAGCTTGCGTCGAGGCCGTCGCGATCGCGGTCGAAGGTGTAGGCGTCCTTCATGATGAACTCGCGCGTGCGCAGGACGCCGGCGCGTGGCCGTGGCTCGTCGCGCTCCTTGATCTGAAAGTGGTAGAGGCTGAACGGCAGGTCGCGGTAGGAGCGCACAAGCTGCGCGACGTGCGTCGTGACGCACTCCTCGTGCGTCATCGCGAGCACCATGTCGGCGCCTTTGCGGTCGTTGAGCTTCATCAGCTCGTCGATCTCGTAGCGGCCGGTTCGGCGCCACATCTCGGCCGGCTGCAGCACCGGCATCAGCAGCTCCTGCCCGCCGATCGCGTCGAGCTCCTCGCGCACGATCTGCTCGATCTTGCGATGCACGCGCCACCCCGCGGGCAGCCACGTCCACAGGCCTGCGCCGACCTGGCGGATCAGGCCGGCGCGCACCATGAGCTTGTGCGACAGCGCCTCCGCGTCGGCGGGCGGCTCGCGCTCGGTCGGCAGCAGCAGATGTGAAAGACGGGTCATGGGTCGGCCCCAAGCCTACGGGTAGAGTCCGCTGTAGAGACCGAACCCAAGGAGACAGCCGATGGCATATGAGGTACCCGCCCTTCCGTACCCCTACGAGGCGCTGGAGCCGCACATCGACGCCCAGACGATGACGATCCACCACGACAAGCATCATCAGGCGTACGTGGACAAGGCCAACGGCGCACTCGAGGGCACCGAGTTCGCCGACAAGCCGATCGAGGAGATCATCGCCAACCTCGACGCGCTGCCCGAGGACAAGCGCGGGCCGGTGCGCAACAACGGCGGCGGCCACTACAACCACACGCTCTTCTGGGAGTCGATGAGCCCCGGCGGCGGCGGCGCCCCCGATGGCGAGCTCGCCGCGGCGATCGACAGCGCGTTCGGCTCGTTTGACGACTTCAAGGAGCAGTTCGAGGCCGCCGGAGTCGGCCAGTTCGGCTCGGGCTGGGCCTGGCTGGTGCTCGACGGCGGCACGCTCGCGATCACGAGCACGCCCAACCAGGACAACCCGCTGAGCGCCGGCAAGACGCCGCTGCTGGGCAACGACGTCTGGGAGCACGCGTACTACCTGACGTACAAGAACGCCCGCCCGGCGTACCTGAAGGCCTGGTGGAACACGGTGGACTGGTCGAAGGTCGCAGAGCGCTACAGCTCTGCCTCCGCCTGACCGATACGGAGCAACGCGGGAACTCTGCGCCGTCAGCGGTGTTGGAGTTCGCGGGACGACAGAATCGCTGTCGTCCCGCAACGTCGCCTCGTCCAACCCCGTCTGCCAGGAGCTCCATGTCGCGCACCACTCGCCTGCTCATGCTCACGTTCGCCCTGGGCGCGCTGCTCGCGCCGGCCGCTCATGCGAGCCCGGCACAGCAGTCGATCATGATGGACGACGACCTGCTGGTCTATCGCGACGACAACACCGCCGCCCGCGCGCTGGAGTCGATGAAGCGCCTCGGCGTCGACACGGTCCGCGTGACCGTCCTGTGGAAGATCGCGGCGGAGAACGCGCGTCCGACGGCGGCCGAGATCAAGAAGCTCAAGGGCACCGCCAAGACGCGTGCACAGCGCCAGGCGAGGCGCTTCAAGGCGTCAAATCCGAAGACCTACCCGATCCGCAACTGGGATCGCTTCGACAACCTCGTCACCTCGGCGGGGCGAGTCGGAATCAAGATCTACTTCAACGTCACCGGTCCCGGCCCCGAGTGGGCGCACAAGAAGCCGCCGGCCTCCCAGCGCTCGCTGCGCGCGTCGTGGAAGCCCAGCCCGACCGCCTTCAAGCAGTTCGTGCAGGCAGTCGGCCGGCGCTTCGACGGCACGTACCGCGACGAGAACGGCAGCCGCGGAGCCCTGCCGCGCGTGCGCTTCTGGTCGCTGTGGAACGAGCCCAACCAGGCCGGCTGGCTGGCGCCCCAGTGGGAGCGCCGCGGCAGCCAGATCGTGCCCGCCTCGCCGGCGCTCTATCGCAAGCTGCACCAGTACGGCTACCGAGGCCTCCTCGCCACCGGCCACCGCGTCGACACCGACATCATCCTGATGGGTGAGACGGCGCCGCTCGGCATGGATGTCCGCAGCTCGAAGGCGCCGATGCGGCCCGGGCTGTTTCTGCGCGAGGTCGCCTGCATCCAGCCCGACGGCAATCGCTACGGCGGCTCCGCGGCGTCCGCGCGCGACTGCGGCGACTTCGCCGCCCGCGGGCCGCTGATCGCCAACGGCTTCGCTCATCACCCGTACACGAAGAACGTTTCCCCGACGGTCCGCGACCCGCACCCGGACTCGCTGACGATGGCAAACATCAACGACCTCGGAACGCTGCTCGATGACCTGGCGGCGAGGACCGGCTCGATCAGGAGCGGCATGCCGCTGTTTCTGACCGAGTTCGGCTTCGAGACCAACCCGCCGGACCCGTTCTCGGGCGTGTCGCTGGCCGACCAGGCGAGATACAACACGATCGGCGAGTACCAGGCATGGGCGAACCCGCGCATCGCCTCGCAGGCGCAGTTTCTGCTGCGCGACGTGGGGCCGGTGCGCAAGCACCCGAAGACGTCAAAGGCGTTCTGGTTCACCTACCAGTCCGGGCTCTTCACCCAGCGGGGCGTCGCCAAGCCCTCGGTCGGCGCCTACCAGATGCCGTTTCTCGCGCTCAACACGAATACGCTCGATCCGACCGGAGCGCCGATCTACAGCCTCTGGGGTCAGCTGCGCCTGCTGCCCAACAACCGGCCCGCCACGGCGACGCTGCAGTGGCGCGCGAAGAGCGGCGCGACGCCCTGGATCAACGCCGGCGAGCCGGTCGCGGTCGATGCGATGGGCTACTTCACGGCCACGCGCGCCGCGCCGCTGCCGCTGGTCGGCGAATGGCGCTCGGCGATCGTCAACCCGGCAGACGGCTCGGTCCTGACGGCCAGCCCCGCCTCCGGCTGAGCCTCGGCGACCCGGCTGGTTCGCGTGTCCGAAGGGCACGCGGCCAGGTCGGCCGGGGGTGATGAATCCGGTCTGATAGGCATCAGGCGCAGCACGTCGGCCTCGCAGTCGGTGAGCCCGGCGCCGTCAAGCCCGCCTGCTCGGTCGTCGGCCGGCGCATGGCGTGCCGCAAGATCGCGGATCGCAGCCGGAAACAGCAGCGAGTCCCCCGCGGCCAGGAGCCGGATGGCACGTATGACCTCGTCAGGACGCGCTCGCTTGAGCAGGAATCCCGAAGCTCCGGCCCGCAGGGCGTCAAAGACGTAGTCATCGTTGTCGAAGGTGGTGAGGACGAGGATGCGCGGGGGGTCGTCGACGTTGGCGAGCAGGCGGCGGGTTGCCTCGATGCCATCAACGGCGGGCATGCGGACGTCCATCAGCACGACATCGGGGCGCAGGCGGCGCACCAGGGGCGTGACGGCCGCTCCGGCCTCGGCTTCGCCGATCACCGTGATGTCGGGCTCGGCGTTGATGATCGCCCGCAGACCGCTGCGGATGAGCGGTTCGTCGTCGACGAGGAGGACCCCCAGATTCATGGCGTCGGGTGCAGCGGCAGCCGCACCGCGACCCGCCAGCAGCCGGCGTCGGGACCCGCGGAGACGTGACCGCGCAGACCGCTGACGCGCTCGTGAATACCGTGCAGGCCCCCGGCCGCCGCCGCCATGCTGCGGACGAGAAGCGTCCAGGGGGTTGGTCAGCTCGAGCTCGCGTACGGACCCGAGCATCCCCGTGGCGATCGGCAGCGCGATGAAGCAGACGACGGTCGCCAGCGCCCAGGCCGCGTCGGCGCCGAGTCCGCCCTGCAGCGCCGGCACGACGAATCCGGAAAGAAACCCCTACGGCGCGATCGGTGACACACGCCGGCACGCTCGGAAATCCCTCTCACGGGGGATGCAGATCGCTCATGCAGGGGATGGCGGCGCCGGTCGCCGGCGAGAGAGTGGTGCTCACCCGCCGCTCCCACCCTCAGGAGGACCGATGACCCCGAGCGCACGTTCCATGTCCAAGCCCATCGCCACGAGCATCTCCGTGACCGCTGCGTCGCCGGATCGCGCGCGGGCTGGTGCGAGGTCCCCCCTCAGGATCGGTGGCTGGGCGAACCTGGCCATCGCCGCCGCGCATGTCGTCGGCCTGATCTGGGCCTGGACGATGTTCACCGCGGTCGGCATCGAGCACGAGATGCGGGAGCTCGCCGCGCTTGGCGCGGGGCTGCCCTACCTCCTCACGCTGATGACGGCCGCCGTCTTCGTCGTCTTCGGGCTCTACGCGCTCTCCGGCGCGGGAGATCTGCGCCGGCTGCCGCTTCTGCGGACCGCTCTCGTGGAAGTCGCGGCCATCTACGTTTCGCGCGCGACGCTGTTCGGAGGGATCGACGCGGTGCGTGACGCCGATGCCACGCAGATCGGATTCGCAGCGATCGCCCTGATGATCGGCCTCTGCTACGCCTACGGAGTGACGTTGGTCAGTCGCGCTTGAAGCGACGCCCTGCGACGGGCGAGGCGTCTTCGTCGAGCGCCGGCCGGACGTCCGCGCCCTTGCCGTTGGCAGCCGCCGGAACGTCGCCGACCTTGCCATTGGCAGCCGCCGGAACGTCGCTCGGCTTGCCGTTGGCAGCCGCCGGAACGTCGCCGGACTTGCCGCTGCCGGCCGCCAGGACATCGTCGCCGCCGCCGTTGGCGGCCGCCTGGGCGGCTTCCATCGCGGCGAGGCGCTCTGGCGTCAGCGCCGTCGCGTCCTCGTGCTCGGCCAGCCACGCGGCCGCCTCGGCGGCCTTGGCATCGTCGCGGATGACCCTCTTGCCGGCGGCGTAGTAGCGGTCGATCTCGGCGAACAGCTCGTCGACGAGGCGATCGGTGGGGACCTTGCGCAGCGGCTCGCCCTTGGAGTAGATCATTCCGGCGTCCTTCGCCCCGGTGATGCCGAAGTCCGCGTGGCGCGCCTCGCCGATCCCGTTGACGCCGCAGCCGAGGATCGACACCTCGAGCGGGTCCTCGTAGGCCTCGAGGCGGTGCTCGACCTCGGCGACGACGCTGTCCATGTCGAACTGCAGGCGACCGCAGGTGGGACAGGCGATCAGCACCGGGCCCCGCTCGCGCAGCTTCAACGCCTTGAGGATCTCCCAGGCGACCTTGACCTCCTCCTCGGCGTGAAACGTCGAGAGGCTGATGCGGATCGTGTCGCCGATGTCGTCGGCGAGCAGCGTGCCGAGTCCGACCGCCGACTTCAGGCTCCCCGTCCATTTCGTGCCGGCCTCGGTGATGCCGAGGTGCAGCGGATGGTCGATCTTCGCGCTCAGCAGGCGGTTGGAGGCGATCGTGTTGGGCACATTCGTGGACTTCATCGAGACCTTGAAGTCGTAGAAGTCGAGGCGGTGCATGAGCGCGACGAACTCGGTCGCGGCGGTCACCAGCGCCTCGACGGGGTTTGAGTACTCGAGCTCCAGCAGGTGCCTGGGCAGCGAGCCCGAGTTCACGCCGATGCGCAGCGGCACCCCGCGCGCCTTTGCGTGCTGCACGACCTCGGCGACTTTGTCGGGCCCGCCGATGTTGCCCGGGTTCAGCCGAATGCAGTGCGCGCCGGCGTCGATCGCCTTGATCGCGAGGGTGTGGTTGTAATGGATGTCGGCGATGATCGGGATCGGCGACTGGACGACGATCTGCCTGAGCGCCGCGACGTCCTCGTCGCGCGGCACGGCGACGCGCACGATGTCCGCGCCGGCCTCGGCGACCGTGTGGATCTGGGCCATCGTCGCCTGCAGGTTGGCGGTCTCGGTCTTCGTCATCGTCTGCACCGCGACCGGCGCGCCACCGCCGATCGGTACGCCGCCGACCATGATCTGTCGCGTGGAAGCCATTGCACCCATTCTACGGACGCCCCCTCCCCCGCCGATCACCGTCGCGTGAACGCCCCGGCGCAGTACGTCTTCGGCTACGGCTCGCTCGCCGCCGAGCATGCCCGCGGGCACGTCGCGTCGCTGCGCGGCCGGCGGCGCGGGTGGGGCGTCGCGATGGACAACAGCCGCGACCTGCCGGGCTACAAGTTCTACCGCCTGCGTGCCGACGGCAGCCGGCCGGCGATCGCCGTCGCCTTTCTCGACATCGAGCCCGACCCGGCGAGCGCGGTGACGGGGATCTGCATGCCCGCCGGCGAGCGCGACCTCGCCGCGCTCGACCGCCGCGAGCGCAACTACGAGCGCGTCGACGTCAGCGGCGCCCTCGAGGGTGGGCCGCCCGGGCAGGTGTGGACCTACCCCGGCTCGCAGGCCGGCCGTGCGCGGTTGCGCGAGGGGGTCGCGGCGGGACGCGCGGCCGTCAGCCGCGACTATCTCGCGGCGGTCCTGGCGGGCCTGGCCTCGGTCGCCCCGGACGAGCTGGACGGCATCGAGCGCTCGCTGCGGTCGGCCGGGCTCGCCGTGCTCGATCTCGACCGCGTCGACATCCGCTAGCGCACGCCGAAGCCCTCGCCGCTCGACAATCGCCCGATGTCGTTGGACAGGCCGACGTAGAACAGAAACAGGACGAGCATGAAGCCGACGATTCCCGCGCGCTCCATGATGCTGAAGGGGATCGGCCTTCCGCGCAGCTTCTCGGCCAGCGCCCAGAAGATGTGCCCGCCGTCGAGCGGCAGAAACGGAAACAGGTTGATGATGCCCAGCGACAGCGAGATCAGCGCGAGCACGTAGACCGCCTGCTTGGTGTCGAACTCGAAGGACTGGCGGGTCGCCTCGTAGGAGCCGACGACGCCCGAGACCTGGTCGCGCGCCTCCTTGTCGTAGAACAGGCGCACGAGCGAGTCGACCGTCGTCGTCGTGACCTTCCACATCGTCTCCGCGCCGTAGCGCGCGGCGGCCAGCGGGCCGAAGTCGACGGCCTGGCTGCCGAACTGCAGGCCGACGAGCATGCGCGGCTGTGGTTTGCCCGACGGTTGCGGCTCACCCGCCGGCGGCGGCGGCGGGAGCACGAGGCGCGGCTCGACCGCGAAGCGCAGCCGCTCGCCGCCGCGCAGCACCTCGAAGCGCACCGGCTCGGATGCGCGGCAGCCGACGCGCGGCTTGCCGGCGCAGGTATGCGTTCGGATCGCGCTCATCAGGACCGTGACGCGCTCGGGCGCGTCCTCTGGCCGGACGCCGGGCGCATAGCCGGGCTTGCCGTCGACGGAGACGATGAGGTCGCCCGGCTCGAGCACCTTCGCGGCGGGGCTGCCCGCCGTCACCTTGTCGACGGTCGGCTGCGTGAACGTCAGCGTCGTGAGCGAGTACAGGCCCCACAGGATCAGAAACGCGAGCACGATGTTGACCGCCGGGCCGGCGGTGATCACGACGATCCGCTTCCACACCTTCTGGCGGAAGTAGGCGCGCGGGGCCACCTCCGGAGCAATCTGCTCCTCCGGGTTCATGCCGGTGATCTTCACGTAGCCGCCGAGCGGGATCGCCCCGACGGCGTACTCCGTCTCCGAGCCCTTGCGGCGCCAGCGCCAGATCAGCGGCGGAAAGAACAGCGCAAAGCGCTCGACGCGCATGCCGACGGCCTTGGCCGCGACGAAATGGCCGAGCTCGTGCAGGATGACCAGCGCCGCGAAGCCCGCGAAGGCGAGGAGATAAGAGAGCACTGAGAGGCTAGGCTAGCGACATCGAGGGGACCGACATGATGATGGCATCAGCAGGACTCCGGCTCGACGGGTACGTGCGCGTCAGCAAGGTCGGCGGGCGCAGCGGCGAAGGCTTCATCTCCCCCGACGTACAGGCAGACGCGATCCGTCAATGGGCCGGGGATCGGCACGTCCTGACGATCCACGAGCCCGAGCTCGACCGCTCGGACGGGACGATGAATCGTCCGATCTTCAACCAGGTGCTGGACCGCATCCGATCGGGCGACTCGGACGGGATCGTCGTCTACAAGGTCGACCGGTTCGCCCGCTCCCTGCTCCACGCACTCTCCACGTTGCAGGAGATCGCCGACGCGGGCGGCAGCTTCGCCAGCGTCTCGGACAACGTCGACCTCACGACGGCGCAGGGCCGCGCGTTCCTTCAGATGCAACTCGTGTTCGCGCAGCTGTTCCGCGATCAGATACGCGAAGGGTTCGCCACCGCCACGTCGCGGGCGGTCGCGCGCGGCGTGCATATCGCCAACTCCGTGCCGCCCGGATTCGACAGGGTCGATCAGCGGCTCGTGCCCAACGCCGACGCGCCGGCCATCCGCGAGCTGTTCGAGCGCCGCGCAGCCGGCCAGGGCGCAAGCGCCCTTGCGCGCTGGCTCGACACCGCGATCCCCAGACCCAACGGCGAGGTCTGGACACCCGCCCATGTGAGTCGCCTCCTGACCATGCGCGTGTTCCTCGGCGAGGCACACTACGGCGAGCATCGCAACACCAACGCGCACGAGCCGATCGTGACCGCGGATCTCTTCGACGCCGCGGGCCGGGCCCGCGCCCCTGCCCCACCGAGGTCCGAGCGCACGCACCTGCTCGCGGGGATCGTGCGGTGCGCGGGCTGCCGCTACCTGATGACCCCGGCGAAGTCCGGGCGCAACCACGACACGCTCGTCTACCGCTGCCGCGAGCGACACACCGCGGGACGCTGCCCCGCCCCCGCCTCGATCACGCGCCGCCTGGTCGAGGGGTACGTCGTGCGTCAAGCGCAGAACGTGATGGCCGGAGGAGAAGTCCGAGGCTCCGCCGCCAGCGCCGAACTCGAGTCGACGCTGGCACGCCTCGCGGTCGTCACCGCGGCGCGAGACGAGTTCGCTGCCGACATCGACGCCCGCAGCATCCTCGGCGACGGACCTTGGCGCGCGGCGCTGCGCGCGCGAGCCGAGGCGGTGACCGACGCCGAGCTGGAGGCCGAAGCGCTACGCGGCGCGAACGTCGCCGGCAGCATCGACCTCGGCGAGTGGGAGGACTTCGACACCGCCGAGCGGCGCCAGGTGCTCGCGAACCTCACCGACGGCGTCTTCGTCCGCCGCTCGGGTGGACTCAGGGTCCCGGTCGAGTCGCGGGTCTGGATCGCTTGGCGCGGGACAGGACCAGACGATCTCCCCCGCCGCGGCCGGGCCAACGGCCCCGTCCGCGCCGTCGACTACCCGCCAGATCAGGCCGGGATGACGGCGGGACAGGATGCGAGCAACAGCCTCCAGGCCAGCGACCCGAGCCGACGCCGGGCATGACCGCGACGTGACTACCTGGGGGCTGGCGTCCTGCTTTGACATCTGCTCCTAAGGAGCGTTGCCGGGGTAGCACTGGCCCCCCACGACGGGATTCCCCGCGAGGACGGCTCATCCCCGATGGCGGGACAGGGGGCCAGGGTCGGGGTTCGCGGCTCCTTGTAGGTAGTGCGCCCGCAACCCGAGACCAAACCGTGGACTGAACCCGAGACCTTCGGTCTCGGGCCGGCCCCGGGGTCCCCCTGCAAATGCACGCCATGGACCCCGGCGGCCTGCTTGACCACCCCCCTCCACGTTGTGGTTCGGTGAGGTGGTCAAGCAGTCCTTCGGGAAGGCTGAGCATCAGCAGGAAAACCCCGGGGCCGGCAGCCAGTTTTGTCAAAACAGAAGTTGAGAAGACAGAGAAGAACGAAGAAGTAGCAGCGACGAACTTGGGCGTTCGTATCGGAGGGCGCGATCGAGCGCGGAAGGTGATCGCGTACGCGATCGGCGCACGCTTCGGATGGTCTTGCTGGATCTGCGCTGGCAGGCAGCGTCGAGGTGTGCGGCGATGAGCAACGCGTCCGTGGCTCCGGGCAAGCGGTCGCTGGAGGCGCTCGCATGGCTCGCGCGCGTCGGTGCCGCGCCGTTTGAGCCGCTGCAACTCGTGGCGGGTTGCAACCGCGCCCGTACCCATGACCACATCCGCCGCCTCGTCGATGCCGGGCTCGTGCGCCGGGTCCCGATGACCAGGGGTGACGGATCGCTCGTCGTTGTGACGCCGACGGGTGCCGTGATGGCGGGCTACCCCGCGAGTCGCGCTCCGCGGTCTGTTGCGCCGACGACGTGGGCGCACACGAGCGCCTGCGCGTGGGTCAGCGCATGGCTGCAGCTCCGCGGGCACGTCTGGTACAGCGAACGCGAGATCGCGCTGGATGACTTCTGGCGTCACGAGGTCCGCTACAAGGATGCGCGCGGCAGCGCTCGCGTCACACACCGCCCCGACCTCGGCGTCCACATCGCGCGCGGCCTGGTCGCCGTTGAGGTCGAGCTGCAACGCAAGTCCGCCACGCGCCTGCGCGGCGTCTGCGAGATGTACGCGCAACTCACCGACAGCGACGGGCCGCTGGCCGGCGTCATCTACTTCACTGACCGCCCCGACGTCGCAGCCGTCGTCACGCGCATCGCCGCGGATATCCGGCTGACCAACCCGACGCTGACGTTCCGCACGATCGACCAAGTCGTTGAGCAGACCCGCGCAGCCGCACACGCGCGCGCAGCCGCACACGCACGCGCAGCCGCCAACCGCCAACACAACGGAGCCCCGCGATGACACCGACAGCAGTTCAAGACGCGCCCCTATACGCCGCAGCGGCCCTGGCTGGCGCCGGGGCCGGTGTGCTGCTGGCGTGGTGGTTGCGGCGCCACACGATGGTCTCGATCCGCAACCTGTACATCGCCGCCGCCGTCGCGCTGTGCTTGGACGTTGCCCTCATCTACGAGCACGCAGGATTTGCGCTGCGGGTAATGGTGCCGCTGACGGGCTTCACGGTCGCCGGGAGCGCGATCGGACGGCGCTGGCGCCTATCTGACCTCGGCGCAGGCGAAGACCTGCGCACCCACGAGCAACACCGCCGCTGGATCTGGCAGCCAGCCGCCACGCGCGCCGAAGGCGAACGGGTCCGGATCGTCACGCAGGGCCAGATCGTGCGCGAGCGCCCGTGGCCGATCAGCGAGACCTACGTGCCGATGACCGCCGACATCAACGGGCCACGGATCCCGCGGCGCTCCGGCCGGCACATCTTCTGCGCCGGAGCGACCGGCAGCGGCAAGACGACATCAGCGCTGCGCGCCGCCGCAGGCCGCGCGATCAAGGATCAGGCAGCGCTGTTCTTCGTCGACCAGAAAGGCGACCCGCTCGCCCGCGAGTTCCTGCCCACGCTCGCCGCCGCGCTCGGTGTGCCGTTCATCCTCCTGGACCCCCGGGCCGACGACACAGATCACTGGCAGCCCTTATGGGGCGAGCGGCCCGCCGAAGTCGTCGCCCGCGTCCTCGCCGGCATCGAGACCAGCGAGCCGTACTACGCCGACGTCCTACGCCTGCACGTCGGCATCGTCGCCAACGTCCTGCACGCCGCCGGGTACTGGCCACCATCCTTTCCGCTGCTCGTCAACGCCTCCCAACTCACACAGTTCGCCCGGGTCGCCGAACTCGCCCGCGACCACGACGACACCCATCCCGATCTCTGGCGCCGTGTCGAGAACCACGCCCGATTCGTCGCCACCAGGGAAGGCGAGAAAGCGCTCGCCGGAGGACTCGTGCGCCTCGATCTCGTGATCGGTGAAGCATGGCGAACCGTCCTCACGCCCCGTCTTGACTCCACCGGCGCACCGGTCGGCGTCAGCCTCGCCAACGCGATCCGTCAACGCGCCATCGTGCTGTGGCGCACCCACGTCGACGTCATGCCCGACGAGGCCAAGACCGTCACCGCAGTCATCCTAAACGACATCCACGCCAGCGCCGTCGAAGCCCAAACAGACGGCCCGGCGCCATGGACATGCGTGCTCGACGAGTTCGGCGCCGTCATCTCGACCGCCGGTGAACAAGCGCTCGCGCTGTTGCAGCGTGGGCGCACGCACGACGGCCAAGTCCACGTCATCACGCAGTCAATCGCTGACATCGAAGCGCTGACCGGGCAAACCGGGCTGCTCGCGTCAATGGCCGACAACTTCGCCGGATTCATCATCCACCGCCAAACCGCGCCCGAGTCCCGCGACTGGCTCGCCAAGCTCATGGGCACCACCGCGCTCTGGCAATCGACCGACCAGACCAGCGCCTACGCCGCAACCGGCGCCGGCAGCCGCCGACGCGTCCGCGAGTTCCGAATCTGGCCGCGGGAACGGCCATGCGCGGCGGGGTGAAAATGGGATGATGCTTCGGCTGTCCTTGTGACGCCGTCGTTTGCTTGGTGCCCCTGCGGGGTCCGTAATCAGTGTGGCGCAGGGTCCTT
>Ga0136633_1000191_pt1 | contig 46715 bp, 40 predicted proteins | sample AntDrymeUQ832206_2_FD_105494 | JGI IMG/M metagenome (GOLD analysis project Ga0136633, IMG submission 105494) | Polar desert sand microbial communities from Dry Valleys, Antarctica - metaG UQ83 (22.06) | ecosystem: Environmental > Terrestrial > Soil > Desert | place: Antarctica: Dry Valley... | reverse complement strand
GAAGCGGCGATGGCCAAGGTGAAGATGCCGCCGCAGTCGTTCGACCGCTTCGAACCGTGGTTCGCGGGCATGACCCTGTCGATCCTGCCGCTGCTGCAGAACGGCTACAAGGCCGAGAACGGGGTCGAGAAAGTGCTCGAGGGCAAGGCTGGCGCGGGCATCCAGCGCGGCGCGGTCGAGACCGTCGAAGGCCAGATGAAGCTGTTCGACGAACTGCCGCAAGATGCCCAGATCGCGTATCTGATGGCCTCGGCGGAGAACATGGACAAAGTCGTTCCGATGCTCGACCAGATGGTGGCCGCCTGGGCAGCGGGCGACGCCGACAAGTTGGCGGAGATCATGAACGAGAGTTTGAAGGACGATCCCGCGCTGGCCGAACGGCTGCTCTATGCCCGCAACCGCAACTGGGCGCGGTGGATTGACGACCGGCTCGACCAGCCGGGCACCGTGTTCATGGCGGTCGGTGCGGGCCACCTAGCGGGCGGCGAAAGCGTCCAGGCAGCGCTGGCCAAGCGCGGCATCAAGAGCACGAGGGTTCAATGACCCGGGCCCTCTTCGGCCTCGCTCTCGCCTTCGCGCTTACTTTCGCTCTGGCCGCGTGCGGCGGGGCGAAGGACGGGGACGAGAAACGCCCCCCGCCCCGTCCGCCCCTGTGGGAAGTGACCCTCGCCAACGGCCAGCCTGCGGGCTGGCTGTTCGGCACTATCCACGACCTGCCCGACGGCGCCGAATGGCGGAACCGGGCCGTCGACAAGGCCATCGCTCGGGCCGACTTGCTGGTGGTCGAGGTCAAGGACCTCGCGGACCGTGAGAAACTGGCCGCCACCTTCACTCGATACGCGCATTCCGACGGCCTGCCGCTGCTATCCGAGCGCCTCGCCCCTCCCCTGCGCCCGCGCCTTGCCGCGCTGCTGGCCAAGGGCGACTACCGCGAAGGCGACCTCAAAGCGACCGAGACCTGGGCCGCGGCGATCATGCTCGCCCGCCTGGCCGACGAATCGACCGGGGAGAACGGCGTCGACCGCGCGCTGATCGAGGATTTCCGCGCCCGCCCGATCGAGGAGCTTGAAGGCATCGAAGGCCAGTTCGCCATCTTCGACCGCCTGCCCGAAGCCGACCAGCGCGACCTGCTCGGCGCGGTGGTCGAGGAGGACACGATGTCCGCCGGCGATACCGCCAAGCTCGCAAAATTGTGGCTGGCCGGCGACATGGACGCGATCGCGCGCGAAGGTGACGAGGGCCTGCTCGCCGACCCTGAGCTGCGCGAGGCGCTGCTGACCACGCGCAACCGCAAGTGGGTGGATCGCCTCGTCGCGGTTTACGCCAGCGGCAAGCGTCCGCTGGTTGCTGTGGGCGCCGCGCATCTCGCCCCGCCCGCCGGCCTGCCCGAGCTGCTTGCCGCCAAGGGCTACACCGTCCGTCGCGTCCGCTGAACTTGCTTTCTTGCGCCAGGGCCGCTAACGGCCCGCGCTTCCGGCGTCATGGTCATCCCTGGAGGCGTGGCGAACCGGATATCAACCGCATTTGAAAGGCACGTCCGATGAGCGAAGCTCTGACCCTGCCGGCCGAGGCGCGCGAGCGGGCTGGCAAGGGAGCCTCCCGTGTATTGCGCCGCGAAGGCCGCGTTCCCGCCGTGATCTACGGCGGCAAGGAAGAACCCCACTCGATCCACGTCGAGGCCAAGGAGCTGATCCGTCAGCTCGGCACCGGCCACTTCATGAACTCGATCGTGATGATCGACGTCGGCGGCAAGTCCGTCCGCACGCTGCCCAAGGACGTCGCGTTCGATCCGGTCAGCGACCGCCCGATCCACGTCGACTTCTTCCGCCTGTCGAAGGACGCGAAGATCCAGGTCGCCGTGCCGGTGGTGTTCCTCAACGAGGAACTCAGCCCCGGCCTCAAGAAGGGCGGCGTGCTCAACATCGTCCGCCACGAGCTCGAGCTGATCTGCGAATCGGACAAGATCCCCGACGACATCACGATCGACGTCACCGGCAAGGACATCGGCGATTCGATCCACATCAGCGAGGTGACCCTGCCCGCCGGTTCGGAAAGCGCGATCACCGACCGCGACTTCACCATCGCGACGCTGGTCGCCCCGTCGGCGCTGAAGAAGGCCGAAGGCGCGGATGCCACAGCCGATGTGGCCGCATCCGAAGCTCCGGCCGAAGAAACGAGCGAAGAAGAGACCGGGGAAGCAACCGAGGAGTGATCCTCGCTCGCCTTATCGGCTCAGCAAACGCCGGTCCTCGCAAGAGGGCCGGCGTTTTGCATTCTATGCAGGTCAGGAAGACGGGGAGGTGAGCCATGAAGCGCGTAATGATCATCGGCTCGCCCGGGGCGGGAAAATCGACGCTGGCCGCAAGGCTCGGCGCGCTAACCGGCCTTCCGCTAAAGCATCTCGATGCCGAATACTGGCAGCCGGGCTGGACCGAGCCCGAGCCCGGCGACTGGCAAGCCAAGCTCGCCGATCTCGTCGCCAAAGACGAATGGATCATCGATGGCAACTATGGCGGCAGTCTCGCGACCCGGATGGCCCGCGCAGACACCGTGGTCCATCTCGATTACCCGACCGCGCTGAGCCTGTGGCGCGCAATCAAACGCATCGTGACGACGTTAGGCAGCGTTCGCGCCGATTCCGCGCCAGGTTGCCCGGAACAGTTCGACGCCTCGTTCCTCGCCTACATCGCCATGTTCCGCGCGCGGAAACGGAGCAAGATCGTGCATCTGCTCGCCACATACCCCGGCGACGTGGTCAGGCTCGCCACTCCTCGCGAGGCCAAGGCGTGGCTGGCGCGCTTGGCCCGCTGACGCGGCTGGGCTAGGGGCGCGCCATGCAAATCTGGGCAGGTCTCGGCAATCCCGGTCCGCAATACGCGATGCACCGGCACAACGTCGGCTTTATGGCCGCCGACGTGATCGCCGAGATGCACGGGTTCGGCCCGGTGCAGAAGAAGTTCGGCGGCTGGGTCCAGGAGGGGCGCATCGGGACGCACAAGGTGCTGCTGCTCAAGCCGGCGACCTTCATGAATGAAAGTGGCCGCTCGGTGGCCGAGGCGCTGCGGTTCTACAAACTGGAGGTGGATGCGCTGACCGTGCTTCACGATGAACTCGATCTTGCCCCGTTCAAGGTCAAGGCGCGCGTGGGCGGCGGTCTCGCGGGACACAATGGATTGCGCTCGATCGACCAGCATTTGGGCGCTGACTTCCGCCGCGTGCGCGTCGGCATCGGTCATCCAGGGCACAAGGACCGGGTGACTGGCCATGTCCTCGGCAACTATGCCAAGGCGGAGATCGACGACTTGACCGATATGCTGGCGGCGATCGGGGCGGAAGCCGAATGGCTCGCCAAGGGCGACGACGCGCGCTTCATGAGCGAGGTCGCGCTGCGGCAGCAGGGCTAGAGCGCGATCGAGGCTCCCGGCTTCGGCGACCAGCCTAACGCGCCCATGCAGCCGATGAAGAATTCGCGCCGGTCCTCGTCCATGCCGATGTCGGGCAGCAGATTTTCGCAACTCTTCTCGGCCTGTTTGAACGGCGTTCCCGGGTCCCCGGTCCAGTCCTCGGAGTTTGTCGTCTCGCAGGCAGCAAGCGCAAGCGCGGTGGCGAGGACTATGACGGTGCGACGCATGCCGGGGATTTGGACGCCGGGCGATTGGCGCGCAAGCGAATTGGCGGGAGCTACGTTCAACAAAGGAGCGCGGCCATGTCCACGATCGACCGCCGTTCGCTCATTGCCGGCAGCCTGCTCGACTAAGCGGCCTTTTCAGGCGCCCGGCAGCATCAGCGTCGCCAGCGACAGGAAGATGCCCATGCTGGCGACATCGCTGGCGGTGGTGAGAAAAATACTCGAGGCGGTCGCCGGATCGGCGCCCAGCTTCTTGAGCGTCATCGGGATCAGCGCACCCGCGATCCCCGCAACCGAACACGCGGTGATCATCGCCAGGAACACCACCGCGGCGAAAGTCAGCGGGCTCGCTTCGCCTTGCATCGTGGCATAAACGAACATCCCCGCCCCTGCGGTCAGGCCCACCAGCCCGCCGTTGAGAAAGCCGAGCATACCTTCCTTGCGGATCATCCCGGGTTCGGCGCCGGGTTTCACATCGCCCAGCGTCATCCCGCGCAATGTCACCGCGAGCGCCTGGCAGCCGGTGTTGCCGGTCTGGCCGGCCATCACCGGGAGGAACACCGCGAGGATCACCAGGCGGCCCAGCGTGTCCGCGAACGCGCCTACCACGGCGGCGGCGATGAACGCAGTCAGCAGGTTCACCTGGAGCCAGGGGTGGCGCAGCATCAAACTGCGGCCGAGCGAGGTGCCCAGGCGTTCCTCCTTGCCGACCCCGACCATCGCGCCCGACTGGCCCGAAATCTCGATGGCGCGGTTGGCGAACAGGTCCGACCCGCGCACGAGCCCGATCAGGCGGCCCTGCCCGTCGACAATCGGATAGACCGGAAAGTGCTTGTGCAGCGCCAGCTTGAGCGCCTCGGAGAGTGGCAAGTCCGCTTCGAGCGCGAAGGGGGCGCCCAACATCAGCGTTTCGAGCGGGGCGTCGGGTTCGGCGAGCAGCATCTCGCGCATGACCACGAGCCCGAGCAGCTTGTTCGAGGGGTCGACGACGTAGAGATACGTGACGACCGCGGTCTTCACCTGTTCGCGCAGCGCCTCGGTCGCCTCACGCACGGTGGCCTGGGGGCCGAACACCCCGACCGCCGGCGACATGAGATCGGCGACTGTCTGCGCCTTGGAAGCGCCGACAGTTGTTTCCGACGCGGGCGGCGGTTCTTGGAAATCGACCGGATCGGCCACGGCAAGTGCACTGGACATAAGGTCCCCCAGACGAAATCGACTCGTGTGCGTCCCTTGTTATTCCAGCAGGTTACCCGACGCGGCGCGCCCGACAACCGGCAATTACCCGACTTTTAGCCGATCGGCATGCCCGGCGGCACCGCCGGCAGCAGCTGGCGGTCGGCGATCGCTGCCGCCAGCGCTTCCCGGTCGCCCAGCAGCGCGCCGAGGCCGCGGCGCCAGTCGCCCTCCTCGCCTGCCGCCGCGGATGCGGTGAGGCGCTTGGCCCATGCCGCCAGCTTGCCGTCGAGTTCGAGCCCGATCGCCCGTCCGAGCGCCTTTTCGCGCGCCGAACGCGCAAGATGAAGCGCGATGACGGTGGCGATCCGCCGCCCGATCGCTGCTTGACCACCCACCGCGTCGGCATGGGCAATCAACCGCGCCGCCACCGCGCCGGCCGAAGGTACCCCGGGATCGGCACCGTGCTGCATGTCGAGCCGGTTGAGGCGCTGCGGATCGAGCAGGCTGTCGAGCACATGCACCGCGCCGATCTCGCTCGCGCGCAAGCTGTCGAACACCGGCCCGCCGGCGGTCGGCATGATCTCGATCTGGGTCGAATAGTCCCCATCGTCGCCCTGCGCGAACGACAGCAGCGGCTGGAGCCGGGCCGGCACCGTCAGCGCGGCAACCGACAGCGCGCCGATCAAGGCATCGAGCGCGGCGTTCTGCTGTGGAGCGGAGACAGCCGTCACCTCCGCCGCGTCGCCGGCGAGCGCGCTGGGGCTCGCCACGCCGCCAAGCGACTTGGCGGCGGCTTCGACCTGAAAGCGGTGCAGCAACCAGATCGGCACGAACGCGCGGCGCAGGCTCGCCATGTCCTGTCCGGCCGGCACAGCGTCGATATCGAACCGCGCGAGCGCCGCCTGGCGCACCGTCATCACCCGCGCCAGTTCGGCGACCGGGTCGGCGAAATCGTCCCAGATCCCACCTTCGGGGTTGCCGGTCGATATCGGCCGCGTGTCGTTATCGGAAACGAACTTCAGCCCCCTGGCCTGCGCGTGCTGCGCCAAGAGCCGCGCATCCGCATCGCTCGGGGCGTAGAGATAGCGGATCGCGAACTTGTCCCATTCGCCCACGCCCACGCCGTAGGCATCGCTGAGGTCGATCTTGCCGTCCTTGAGCGCGATCCGCGGCGCGGGGTAGTCCATCACCGAGTAACGCCCCTGCGTACTCGCCGCGAAATTGTGCGACAGGCCGATCGAATGGCCGACCTCGTGCGCGCCCAATTGGCGGATGCGGGCGAGCGCTGCCGCGATGGGATCGTCACGCTCGCCGCTGCCCGACAGCCCGGCTCCGACCAGTGCCTGGAATATCAGCACATCCTGCTGCGCCCGCTGCGAATCGAGCATGACGCTGCCCTTGAGGATTTCGCCGGTGCGCGGATCGACAATGCTGGCGCCGTAGGCCCACCCCCGTGTGGCCCGGTTGACCCAGTTGACCACGTTGTAGCGCATGTCGAGCGGGTCGATCCCGGGCGGCAGCTCTTCGGCCCGAAAGGCGTCGATATATCCGGCCTCGTCGAACGCCTTGGCCCACCAGCCCACTCCATCGATCAGCGCCCGGCGGATCGCCTCGGGCGCCCCCGGATCGACGTAATAGACGATCGGCTTGACGACGCGCGACCGGGCCGCACCCGGATCGACTTTATCCAGCCGGTGGCGCCGGGCCACCTTGCGCAGCATCGACCGCCCGAGCGGGGTCGAGAAATCGTATTGCGGGACGTTGATCGCGTAGTCGTAGGGATCGCTACGCACCGGCATCGGGTCGGCCGGCAGCCGCACCAGCGAGTGGCGCACCCACAGCGCGATGTCGGGTCCGGTGGGCGAAACTAGGCGCAGCGCCGGCGCGGGCTTGGCGGCGGCAAAGCTCAGCAGCGCGGAAAACTCGACGTTGTCGGAAAATGTGCGGACTCTCGCTGGATCTGCGACCGAGCGATTGGCGACCAGCGCGTATCCCTCTCCCAGCCCTTGCGCGAAGCCGAAATGGTCCATCGCCAGGAACGGCGCGAAGTCGAAGGTGAAGCTGCCATCCTTGCCGATCGACGAGATATCTCCGACCCACAGTGTGGCGTTGGTGAAGCTGTTGGCGACCGAGGCCTGTTGCGCCGCCGAGCCGGCAGGGGCAACGAAGGTCGTGTTCTCAAGCTCGGCGGTCACCTTGGCGCCCACACGGCGGAACCGGATGATCCCGTTTTGCAGCGGAGCCCCGCGATCGAGGGGCCCACCTTCCGCCGATGCACCGACCCCGGTTTCGATCTGCGCCACATAGAGATAGCGCGCCGCGATTCTGTCCCTGCCGGGTTTCGGCATGGTCAGGACGATCTTGCCGTCTTCCTTGCCGGCGGCCACCGGCACCAGCATTTCTTCCGCGTGCAGTGGTGCTGCGATGCAAGCTGACGCGAGCAGTGCGGCAAGAATCGTCTGTCTGATCATGAACATACCCCCAGCGCCTTGCATAACCTGCGGCGCGTCGCTGTCATCTTCCTTTCGTGGGGCCAACTCGCTAAGGGCCGCGCCAGTCTCCCTCACCTTCCGGAGTGACCGATGGGTTTCCGTTGCGGAATCGTCGGCCTGCCCAATGTTGGCAAGTCGACGCTGTTCAATGCCCTTACCGAAACGCAGGCCGCGCAAGCCGCGAACTACCCGTTCTGCACGATTGAGCCCAATGTCGGCCAGGTCGCGGTGCCCGACGAGCGGCTGGAAAAGATCGCCGTCATCGCCAAGTCGGCCAAGGTGATCCCCACCCAGCTCGCGTTCGTGGACATCGCCGGCCTGGTGAAGGGCGCGAGCAAGGGCGAAGGGCTCGGCAACCAGTTCCTCGGCAACATTCGCGAGGTCGACGCGGTCGTCCACGTGCTGCGCTGCTTCGAGGATGACGACATCCAGCATGTCGCCAACAAGGTCGATCCGATCGCCGACGCCGAAGTGGTCGAGACCGAGCTGATGCTCGCCGACCTCGACAGCCTGGAAAAGCGCGTACCCGCCGCCGCCAAGAAGGCCGCCGCCGGTGACAAGGAAGCCAAGGTCATGGCCAGCGTGCTCGGCCAGGCGCTCGAATTGCTGCGCCAAGGCAAGCCCGCGCGGCTGACCGAACCTGGCGGCGAAGACGAAGCGCGTGTGTTCGCGCAGGCGCAGCTGCTGACCGCCAAGCCGGTCCTCTATGTCTGTAACGTCGCCGAAGAGGACGCCGCCGACGGCAATGCAATGTCAGCGCAGGTCTTCGCCAAAGCCGCCGCCGAGGGCGCGCAGGCGGTGGTGGTATCGGCCGCGATCGAAAGCGAGCTGGTGACCATGCCGGCCGAGGAGCGCGGCGAATACCTCGAGGCGCTGGGCCTCAGCGAAAGCGGCCTCGCCCGCGTGATCCGCGCCGGCTATACGCTGCTCGGGCTCAAGACCTTCTTCACCGCCGGACCCAAGGAGGCGCGCGCGTGGACCTTCCCGGCAGGCGCGAAGGCGCCCCAGGCGGCGGGCGAAATCCACACCGACTTCGAACGCGGCTTCATCAAGGCGGAAACGATCGCCTTCGACGACTTCGTCGCGCTGAACGGCGAAGCCGGCGCGCGCGAGGCCGGCAAACTGCGGCAGGAGGGCAAGGAGTACCGCGTGCAGGACGGCGATGTCTTGATGTTCAAGTTCAACGTCTGACATCCTGCCGGCGTTGGCGAGCACGGGCACCATCCACCCACTCGCCCGTTGCAGCGCCAACAGGGAGAAAGCTTCATGGTCGACAAATCCGAAAAGTTCGGTTGGTTCGTGCGTCTGGGATATGCCGCACGGGGGCTCGTCTATCTTTTGCTCGGCTATTTGGCGCTCTCCACCGCCGGCAAGGCGAAAGAGGGGCAGAACGCGGTATTCGACCTGATCCAGGATGTCCCGCTGGGGACGCCGCTGCTCTATGCCGTCGCGATCGGCCTGCTGGCCTACGCCGCATTCAAAGCGATCGACGCAGCCAGCGATCTGGAAAACCATGGCGACGATCCCGCGGGCAAGGGTAAGCGGATCGGATCGGCCGCAAGCGCGGTCTCGCATTTCGTGCTGGCGTATACAGCGTATCAGTTTGCCTCCGGCGCCAAGCGGCAATCGGGCCAGACGCAGAGCACTCAGGAAACCGCCGGCAGCTTGCTGACCTGGGAGATGGGTCCGCTGCTGCTCGGCCTGGTTGGGATCGGTTTTCTCATTGGCGCCGCGATGCAGGCCAAGTCGGCCTATACCGCCGGGTTCATGAAGCGGATCGGCGGCGGCGCGCCTTCGTGGGTCAAGCCGATCGGCCGCGCGGGCTATGCCGCGCGGGTGGTGATTTTCGCGCTGATCGGCTGGTCGCTGGTGAAGAGCGCGTGGCTGACCAGTTCGAGCGAGGTCAAAGGCCTGGGGGACGCGGTGCTGGCGCTGCGCGACAACGGCGTGATCTACCAGTTGGTGGCGATCGGCCTCGTGCTATTCGGCGTGTTCAGCCTTATCACCGCGCGGTACCGGATCGTCCCCGAAATCCATCATAGCGATCTGAAACCGCACCTCTAGTCGAACGCCGCCAGGATCGGGCACGGCCAGGATACCGGCGCGCCGATTGACGCGCCGGTCCCTACCCGCCAATCGCCTTGAATGGACCATTTCGAAGACATCGAGGTCGGCCGCAAGGCGAGCTTCGGAAGCTACGCGGTAACCCGCGAGGAAGTGCTCGAGTTCGCGCGCAAGTACGATCCGCAGCCGTTTCACCTGGACGATGCAGCGGCGGCCGCGACGCACTTCGGGCGGCTCTCGGCCAGCGGCTGGCATTCCTGCGCGATCACGATGGCGATGCTGGTGGAAAACATGAAGACCCGCTCACAGGCGGGACTGGGTTCCCCCGGAGTGGATAACCTGCGTTGGCTCAAACCGGTCTATCCGGGCGACACGCTGCGGGTGGAGAGTGCGGTGATCGAAAAGCGCCGGAGCAAGTCGCGCTCTGAATTGGGTATCTTTAAGACCACGATCACGGTGTTCAACCAGCACGGCGAGCCGGTGATGAGCATGGTCTCCAACGGACTGATCGCGGTGCGCGATCCCGACGCGCCGATCGAGGACTAGCTCAGCTGCCGCATTGCGCCACGCCGCTGGCCTCGTAAACGATCTGGTCACGGTCGTTGCGCAGGACGAACTTCGCCGGGTAGCTCAGCGTCTCGCTGCCCGCCTGCTCACCTTCCCCTGCGGCGAGGTCGAACACGAACGACCACGCGCCGCTGGTGTACTTGCCCTTCGCGCCGAGCGGCAGGTCGCCGCTGCCCGCGTCGGGGGCGAACGCCTCCAGCTTGCCGTCGATCTTCATGTATCCCTTGGCCGGCTGTGCCAGCGCAATCGCCGCCAGGCCACCTTCCGGCGCGAAGTTGCAGCCGGCGCCGAACAGCGAATACTTCTCGATATCGGGGTACAGGATCTTGTCGGGGGTAACCGGGCTCGGCGGCGGCGTCTGCGCGGCCTTGACGGCAGCGACATCGGCTTCGTCCATCCGCGCCTTTTCGGCGTGTGATGGTCCGTCCTCGGCGCAACTTGCCAGTGCCAGCGCAGCGCATACCATCGTCAGCCCGCGCATCAGTGTCTCCCGAACAGCTTTTCGACGTCTTCCATGCGCAGTTTGACCCATGTGGGTCGCCCATGGTTGCACTGGCCCGACCGCGGAGTGCGTTCCATTTCGCGCAGGAGGGCATTCATCTCGACAACCGACAACGTGCGGCCAGCCCGAACGCTCCCGTGGCAGGCCATCGTCGCCAGGACGAGGTCGAGTTTCTCGCCCAGCAACAGGCTTTCGCCATGGCGCGCGATATCGTCGGCGATGTCGGCGAGCAGTTTGTGCGGATCGGCCTTGGCCAGCGCGTGCGGCAGGCTGCGCACCAGCATGGCGGCCGGCCCGAAGCGCTCGACCGCCAGGCCGAGCGGGGCCAACTTCTCCGCCGCGCTCTCGAGCCGGTCGCAATCGACTTCGTCGAGTTCGACGACTTCGGGGATCAAAAGCGCCTGTGCTCTAGCGGTCGCCTCGCCCGCGCCCGACGCGCGCAGGCGTTCGAGCACAAGCCGCTCGTGCGCTGCGTGCTGGTCCACGATCACCAGACCGTCGGCCGCCTCGGCGACGATATAGGTCTGGGCGATCTGCCCCCGCGCCACGCCGAGCGGGTAGCTTTCGCCGGTCTCATCAATCGGCTCTGCCACCTCCGCACGGCCAGCCGGAGAACTGGCGAAGAATGCCGAACGGCGATCGCGCAACGAGCTCCCCTCGCCTTCAGGGGAGGGGTGAGGGGTGAGGAATGTAAATTCCCCATGACCCGCCGACATGCCCCACCCCAACTCCTCCCCTGACAGGGATGGGCTTGGCCCGGGCAGTTCCTGGGCGGACGCGCCCACCCACCGGCCCATCGCCGCGGCGTCCGGCGACTGCGCGCTGCGGCGATCGCCGCTCGACAATGCCTGTCGCAGCCCGGAGACGATGAAGCCGCGCACACTCGCGGCATCGCGAAAGCGAACTTCGGTCTTGGCCGGATGAACGTTTACATCGACCTCCTCCGGGGGAAGCTCGAGGAACAGCGCCAGTACCGCGTGCCGGTCGCGCGCGAGCATGTCGGCATAAGCCCCGCGCACCGCGCCAACGAGCATCCGGTCCTTCACCGGGCGGCCGTTGACGAACAGGTACTGGTGATCGGCCACCCCGCGGTTGTAGGTCGGCAAGCCGGCGATCCCGCGCAACCGCATCGGTCCCGACGCGGAGGGCCGTTCGAGCGCGATAGCGACCCCGTTGTCCTTGAGTTCTCGTGCAACTATCTGCGCCACCCGGTCGGCCAGATCCTGACCCGCCTGCAGCGCGAATATGCGGCGGACACCGTGATCGAGCGTGAAGCCGATGTCCGGCCGCGCCATCGCCAGCCGCTTCGCGACGTCGAGGCAGGCGGCGTACTCGCTGCGCGCCGAGCGGAGGAACTTGCGCCGGGCGGGGACCTTGGCGAACAGCTGCTCGACCCGGACCCGGCTGCCCGGCGGAAGCGCTGCGGGGCCGTCGCCCGCGAGCGCGCCGTGGTCGACCACCCGCCGCCAGCCTTGCGCCGCACCGCGCGGGCGACTCTCGATCGTCAAACGCGCCACACTGGCGATGCTCGGCAGCGCTTCTCCGCGAAAGCCGAGCGTGGCGACCCGCTCGATCGCTTCATCGGGTAGTTTTGAGGTTGCGTGGCGTTCGAGCGCCAGCGCCATCTCGTCGGGCGCCATCCCGCACCCGTCGTCGGTTACCTCGATCCGGTCAAGGCCGCCGTCATCGAGCACGATCGCGATCCGCCTCGCCCCGGCATCGATCGCGTTTTCGACCAGCTCCTTCAGCGCCGCCGCGGGACGTTCGACCACTTCGCCCGCAGCGATGCGGTTGACCAGGTGTTCGGGCAGGCGGCGGATTTCGGCCATTCGTGGTGCCTAGCGACCAAACGTCATAAATTCGAGCCGGTCCGTGCAGGTGGCCGGGGACGGCGGCACTAATCTTTTGGCGTTTTTTCGCCCGGTCCGATAAGGGACGCGCATTCCCCGTCACGTCCGGGTCGCAAACGTCGCAGCAACCTGCGCCAACGCCCTGAAATATTTATGGAACGATACAAGGCAATGGGCTTCTTCTCGAATCTCCTGAAATTCGGCTCGCAGAACATGGCGATCGACCTCGGCACGGCGAATACGCTGGTCTATGTCGAAGGCCGGGGGATCATCTTGAATGAGCCTTCGGTGGTGGCGATCGAGACGATCAACGGCATCAAGCGCGTCAAGGCCGTGGGCGACGATGCCAAGATGATGATGGGCAAGACTCCGGACAACATCGAGGCGATCCGCCCGTTGCGCGATGGTGTGATCGCCGACATCGAGATCGCGGAAGAAATGATCAAGCACTTCATCCGCAAGGTTCACGGCAAGCGAAGCCTGCTGCGCTTCCCCGAGATCGTGATCTGCGTTCCCTCGGGCTCGACCAGCGTCGAACGTCGCGCGATCCGCGACGCGGCGAGCAACGCGGGCGCCAGCCAGGTTTACCTGATTCTCGAGCCGATGGCGGCGGCGATTGGTGCCGACATGCCGGTGACCGAGCCGGTCGGCAGCATGGTTGTCGACATCGGCGGAGGAACCACCGAAGTCGCGGTGCTGTCCTTGCGCGGCCTGGCTTACACCACCTCGGTTCGCACCGGCGGCGACAAGATGGACGAGGCGATCGTCAGTTACGTGCGCCGCCACCACAACCTTCTGATCGGCGAAGCCACCGCCGAGCGGATCAAGAAGGATTACGGCGTCGCTCGTCCGCCCGAAGACGGAATCGGCGAAACTTTCTCCATCAAGGGCCGCGATCTCGTCAACGGGGTGCCCAAGGAGATCACGATCAACCAAGGCCACCTCGCCGAGGCGCTGAGCGAGCCAATCGGCGCAATCGTCGAAGGCGTGCGCATTGCACTTGAGAACACCGCTCCGGAACTGGCCGCCGACATTGTCGACCAGGGCATCGTACTCACTGGCGGCGGCGCATTGATCAAGGGACTCGACGCGCACTTGCGTGAGGAGACCGGGCTGCCAGTGTCGATTGCGGAAGACCCGCTGAGCTGCGTCGCGATCGGGACCGGACGGGCGATGGAAGACCCGGTCTATCGCGGCGTGCTGATGACTGCCTGAGGGACCGAACTGAGATGGCGCCGCCTTCCTCTCGGCGCTCCGGGCATTCGCGCAGGGCACAATATGGACTGTTCACCGGCTACGTGCTCGCCGCGATCGGCGCGGTCGTGGGCGCGCTGCTTCTCGGCCTGTCGCTATGGCGGCCCAGCACCTTCAATGGGTTGCGCGGAACTGCGGCGGACATCGTCGCCCCGGTAGGCGAGACAAGCGCCGCGACCCGCGCAGGCGGCCAGGGCCTGTTCGACACCATCTCCGGATACCTTGCCGCCGGCAGCCAGAATTCCGCGCTGAAACAGGAAGTCGAACTTGCCCGCATCCGGCTCAAGGAAGCTGAGGCGGTCCAGACCGAGAACGATCGCCTCAAGATATTGCTGGGTTTTCGCGAAAGCGACGTGAAGCCGGTCGCGGTGGCGCGCCTGATCGGTTCGTCCGCGTCGAGCACGCGGCGCTTCGCTTACCTCGGCGCCGGGCGCGACCAGGGCGTACGCGTGGGCATGCCGGTGCGGTCTTCGCGCGGGATTGTCGGGCGGGTGCTCGAGGTTGGCTCCGACAGTTCGCGCGTGCTGCTGCTAGCCGATAGCGAAAGCATCATTCCAGTCCGTCGTTCAAAGGACGAAGTCGTCGCTTTCGCCGAAGGGCGCGGCGACGGGCGGCTGCGCATCCGCCTGATCAATCTCGGCATCAATCCGCTCAAGAAAGGCGACCTGTTCGTCACTAGCGGCGCGGGCGGATACTACCGGCCCGGCATCGCGGTGGCGATCGTGCAGGAAGTGACCGAGGATGGCGGGGTGGCGGCGGTGATCAGCGATCCCGCGGCGACCGACTTCGTGGCGGTCGAGCCGATATGGCAGTCCCGAGCGGTCGAGGCGGCACAAACCCCGGTAAGCGAAGCGGTCGGGCCAGAGACCGGTGAGAAATCCGGCCAGTGACCGGCGAGCTCTCTTCCAGTGCGCGGCGCGACCGCTACGGCAGCAAGATCAACCGCACGCATTCGTCCGCGCTCGCCCATGCGGTGCCGTGGATATCGATCATGCTGGGCTCGCTGCTGCCGCAGCTGCCAATCGCCAGCGCGGTTCCCCTCGTGCCCCCGCTGGGCTTCCTGATGTTGTTGTCCTGGCGGCTCGTCCGGCCTGGCCTGTTGCCGGTCTGGGTCGGCTTTCCGCTCGGTGCGTTCGACGACCTGTTCAGCGGCCAGCCATTCGGCAGCGCCATCCTGCTGTGGTCGGTGACGATGCTGGGGATGGAATTGTTCGAGGCCAAGTTTCCCTGGCGCGGCTTCCTCCAGGACTGGCTTGTGATGAGCGCTATCGCGGCCGGGTATCTGGCGGTCGCGGCGTTGTTTTCCGGCGGCCGGATCGGCGGGACCATGCTGCTGGTTCTCGGCCCGCAGTTCATCTTCACCGTGGCCCTGATTCCGGTCCTGTCGCGCTTCGTCGCCGGGCTCGACCGCTTCCGCCTCACACGCGTGAGATCGCTGGGATGAAGTCCCGCCGCCGGCGCCGCGCCCGCCCGATCATCAGCCCCGCGACCCTGACGCATGCGTTCGAGCGGCGCAGCTTCTTCATCGGCGCGGTTCAGGGCGGGCTCGGCGTGCTGCTCGCCGCGCGGCTTGCCTACCTGTCGATCTTCGAAAACGAGAAATATCGCACCGAAGCGGAGAGCAACCGCGTCAACCTGTCGCTTATCCCGCCGCGGCGCGGGTGGATCCTCGATCGCAACGGCGCGCCGCTGGCTTCGAACAAGGCCGATTTCCGCGTCGACATCATCCCCGAGCGGATGCGCGATCCCCTTGCCCAGCTCGCCGAGCTGGCGCCAATCCTCGCGCTCGACGCCGACCGGGTGAAGGACCTCCACGACAAGATCGACGAAGCGCGCGGGTTCGCCCCGATCGAGGTCGCCAGCGGCCTCGACTACGAACAATTCGCCGCCGTAAGCGTGCGCCTGCCGGACCATCCCGGCGTCGTGCCCCAGCGCGGCTTCAGCCGGTTCTATCCCACCGGCCCCTCGGTCGGCCACCTGATCGGCTTCGTCGGCCCCGCCAGCGCCGAGGAGTACGAGAAGGACCGCAACCCGATCCTGATCACGCCCGGCTACAAGATCGGCAAGGACGGGATCGAGCAGCAGTTCGAACAGCGCGTCCGCGGTGTGCCCGGCGCGCGGCGGGTGGAAGTGACCGCATCGGGCCGTCTGGTGCGCGACCTCGAAACCCGCGAGGACGTCCAGGGCAAGCCGCTGCAACTGACCATCGACGGCCCGCTGCAGGACTACGCGGCACGTCGCATCGGCGCCGAATCGGGCTCGGTCGTGGTGATCGACTGCAAGAGCGGCGATTTGCTGTGCGCGGCCTCGATGCCCAGTTTCGACCCGAACAGTTTTTCCGACGGGATCGGCCGCATCGAATATTCGATGCTCAGCCAGGACGAGCGCGTTCCCCTGCGCAACAAGATCCTCAAGGGCCTCTATCCGCCGGGTTCCACGGTCAAGCCGATGGTCGCGATGGCCTTCCTCGAAGCGGGTCTCGACCCCAAGGCGACCATCAGCTGCGGCGGCGGCCTGCGCGTCGGCAACCGTGTGTTCCACTGCTGGCAGCGCCGCGGGCATGGCACGGTCGACATGGCCAAGGCGATCTACCAGTCGTGCGACGTCTATTTCTACCACTTCGCCCAGAAGCTGGGCATGGACGTGATCGCACCGATGGCCAAGCGCTGCGGCATGGGGCAGGAATTCCCTCTGCCGGTGGTCAGTCAGTTCTATGGCACCGTGCCCGACCCCGCGTGGAAGCTGAAGAAGTACGGTCAGCCGTGGCAGGGCTACGATACCGTCAACGCGACCATCGGTCAGGGTTACATGCTCGCCAATCCGTTACAGCTCGCGGTCATGGCGGGGCGGCTTGCCACCGGGCGCAAGCTGATGCCCCGGCTGCTGCTCGATCCCAAGCTGCCCCAGCCCGCCTCGATGAACTTCCACGGCGACCATGTGCGGATCATCCAGCAGGCGATGAGCGACGTGGTCAACGGCCCGGGCACCGCGGGGCGCGCCAAGCTGCCGATCGAAAGCGTGCTGATGGCCGGCAAGACCGGCACCGCGCAAGTCGTCGGGCTTAACGTCGGGGGCGGAAAGGGCGGCCAGTGGAAGTACCGCGACCACGGCCTGTTCATCTTCTTCGCGCCGTTCGACAATCCGCGCTATGCCGGCGCGGTGGTGATCGAGCACGGCGGGGGGTCGGGCGCCGCCTATCCGATCGCGCGCGACGTGATGACCTTCCTGTTCGATCCCACCAAGGGGATGGAAGCACTCCACGCGCTGGAGAACCAGTGGGGCGGCACCGCGCAACAGCGCCTGCAGGCGCGCTACAATGCGTTCGCCGCCTCCTCTGGCGAGAATGTCGGTCGGCCCCCGCCACGGGTCGAGGACGTGTTCGCCCGGGTCGATGCCGAGGCCCGCGCGCTCGCTACCAAACAACCGCTGGAAACCGGCGCGGTGGCGCCGCCGCCCGAGCCGGTCGGGGCGCCCTCGCCCGCTCCGTCGCCAGCCGCGACTCCGTCGGCAGCCGAGCCGCGATGAGTTCGATCGTCCCAACGCCGATTGCCCGGCAACCGTGGCAGATGCTGCTGCCGCTGGTCCTTCTGGTGTGCTTCGGCTCGGCGGTGCTCTACTCGGCGGCCGGCGGAAGCTTGCAGCCGTACGCGCTGTCGCACCTGATCCGCTTCGCCGTATTCGTGACGATGGCGAGCGTGATGACCCTGTTCAACCGCGAGGTCGTGCGCTTCTTCGCCTATCCGATCTACGGCGTGATCCTGCTGCTGCTGGTGGCGGTCGAGCTGCTCGGGTTCGTCGGCGGGGGCAGCCAGCGCTGGATCGATCTCGGGATCATCGTCTTGCAGCCCTCAGAGCTGATGAAACCGGCGATCGTGCTGGCCCTCGCCCGGTTCTACGGCGACTTGCCGTCGGGCATGGTGGCGACCTGGCGCTCGCTGGCGCCGGCGGGCGTGCTCATCGGCGTCCCCGTGGCGCTGGTCATGCTGCAGCCCGATCTGGGGACGGGCCTCGCCATCGCTTTCGGCGGGGCGATGGTGATGTTTCTGGCCGGGCTTCCCCTGCGCTGGTTCCTCGCCGCGGGCGCCGCGGGCGCAGTCGCGGCGCCGCTGTCGTTCTTTTTCCTGCTGCACGAATACCAGCGCAACCGGGTCTTCACCTTCCTCGACCCGGAAAGCGATCCGCTCGGCACCGGCTATCACATCACTCAGTCGAAGATCGCGATCGGATCGGGCGGGATCACCGGCAAGGGCTTTGGCGAGGGATCGCAGAGCCATCTCAACTACCTACCCGAGCCGCACACCGACTTCGTGTTCGCCACCATGGCCGAGGAATGGGGCCTGATCGGGGGGCTGTTCGTGCTGGCGGTGTTCTTCCTGGTGCTGCGCTGGGGCTGGAAGGTGGCGCTGGCTTCCGAAGACCGGTTCGCCCGGCTGCTGTCGGGTGGAATGATCGCCACCGTGTTCTTCTACGTCGCGATCAACCTGATGATGGTGATGGGCCTGGCGCCGGTGGTCGGCATCCCGTTGCCGTTCATGAGCCACGGCGGCAGCTCGATGATGACCAACATGATTTGCCTCGGAAGCCTGATGATGGTGCACCGCTGGAACTGCCGCAGCGGGCGGCGCGCGTTCGGCTAGAAAACCGCTTTGCCGCCTCTTGGCATCCGCGCGATGGCCGCTATATGCGCCTTTCCCGGCGATTCGGGCCCGGCAGGACCCCGGCCCGAGACGACGGCATGGACGCTTAGCTCAGTTGGTAGAGCAGCTGACTCTTAATCAGCGGGTCGTTGGTTCGAACCCAACAGCGTCCACCACCTTTTCAATAGTTTAGCGCCAGCTTGCCTAGACGGCCGTGACCCGTAGCAACCACATGGCAACCACCGTGGGGCGTGCTCTGGCGTAATGCGGATTGCTGTGGAATAGCGCGACCAGGTTGCGGGAGGGCACGCTTGGACAATCGACTGCTTCATGATCGTCTCGACCGGATAGATCAGCTGATTACCGATTATATGGATGCGGCTGCGTCTAGGGAGCCCGAATCTACCTTGGGCCCCCAGGATGTAGATGAGCTGCTCGACAAAGGCATCTACCCGCCGTCTGACCCGAGGTCGCGCTCAAGCGAAGCGCTTTTGTCCATTGCCCGCAAACTGCAGGAGGAAGGCGGCGATACCCTCCTCGCACAGGTGCTCGATGCTTATCGTGACAAATACGGAACCAAGCGGGCTGCTACGTTGAACGTTCGTTGGCACTACCTAGCCGAACGGTGAGCCTGGCGAGGTTTCCTCACGCCCCTGCCCTGCTCAGGCGAAACATGGACAGCAAGAGGACCTGATCAGCCCCACTGCAAAACATGGCATTTGCACACTTTTGCCACCAAGTGGAGTTGGCAAGCGTGCCGGCCTAGGAGCGTTCCGACGCGCCGCTCTTAGAGCGCCGTGGCGACGCAAATGACTCCAGGGGCGGCATCCACCAGTCGGCCACATATTGGCGGATGAGAGACTGTCTGGGTGAGCCAAGTACGTTGACGAGGGTGGCGTCTTTGCGCGTCCGCCTAGGCCCTCTATGAGACCCGCTAGGGGTGCCGCTTGTCTGATTCTGCATTATTCATTTCCGGGTCGCTCTTCACGACTGACTATTTGGTCGAGGCGGTAACCGCTACGTCTGCTTACGGTGCGGTCGATGTCGCCAGTCTGCGCGCAAAGATCGAGGGGATTGCCGCCAAGTTCCCCCAGAACGCCCGCACAAACGAGAGTCAGACGGAAGACGACTTTATCTGGCCGGTGCTGGCCGCACTGGGCTGGTCGGAGTCGCTTCGCCAGCAGAATCTCACCGTCTTGGGGCGCGATGATGTGCCGGATGGACTGCTCTTCGCTGATTCCGATGCCAAGGCGTCCGCCAACGCGCAAGGCGATCAATGGCGACGCTATGCGCACGGGCTGGCGGTCGTCGAAAGCAAGCGGTGGGCGCGGCCGTTGGACCGCGCATCGGGGCGCGATGAAGCGACCGCGCCGTCCACCCAGATGCTGCGCTACCTCCGCCGGATCGATGATCTGACCACAGGCAAGCTGCGCTGGGGCATCCTAACAAACGGTACCAAATGGCGGCTCTATTGGGCCGGTGCACGGTCGGTCTCGGAAGAATTCTTGGAAATCGACCTTGGGCGCGTGCTGGCGCTCGATGGCGGAGACGATCTGTTCGCCAGCGATGCGGATCGCAACCATTGGCTCCGCGTCTTCGCTGTCATGTTTGCACGCGATGCCTTCATCAAGGAAGGCCCAGACGACCGTTCATTCCATGAACGCGCTCGGGCGGCGGCGGCGTTTTATGAGGAACGCGTCGCCGCTAGCCTCTCCAAGTTGGTGTTCGAGCAAGTCTTCCCCAGCCTCGCCACGGCGATCGCCAACGCGGCCCCGCAAGCGCCGCTCCAGGACGTGCGCGAAGCCTCGCTCGTGCTGCTCTATCGCCTGCTGTTCCTGCTGTACGCCGAAGATCGCGACTTGCTGCCGGTCAACGACAACCGGTACGACGATTATGCGTTGCGACCGCTGCGGATCGACGTGGGCAGGCGAATATCCGAAGGTGACGCGCTTTCGTCATCCGCCTCCCGCATTTGGGGCCATATCGAAGACCTGTCGCGGATCATCGACAAGGGCGATGTTTCGGTCGGCATCCCGCCCTACAATGGCGGGCTGTTTGCCGGCGACGGCGCATCTTTGCTTGAAAGCGTCCGCATCGCGGATAGCGTCATGGCCCCGGCGCTCGATGCCCTGTCCTATGAGCGTTCCACGGGCGAACGGCGCTACATCAACTATCGCGATCTCTCGGTCCAGCAGCTCGGGTCGATCTATGAACGGCTGCTCGAGTTCGAGATTGTACGCGACGAATCAGGGGCGCTCGCCGTCCGCCCGAACCTCTTCGCGCGCAAGAATACGGGAAGCTATTACACGCCTGACGAGCTGGTTGGCCTGATCCTCGACGAAACGCTCGAACCGCTCATAACCGAACGCCTCGTTGCCTTCCGAACGGCGCTGGACAGGCTGAATGCCAAGGATGCCGAAGACTATCAGCGGCGCGAATTGCGGGACGCCGATCCGGCGAACGCGATCCTGTCGCTGCGCGTCTGCGACCCGGCGATGGGATCGGGTCATTTCCTTGTCAGCCTCGTCGATACGCTCGCCGATCATGTTCTTGATGCGATGGCTGAAGCCGCCTCGCTGGGCGCCGATCTCGCTTACATCTCGCCCCTAGCCGACAAGATCGAAGATATTCGGACGACCATCCTAAAGAACGCCAGGGCCGCCAATTGGACAATCGACGAAGCGCAGCTCGACGATCGCCACATCGTCCGCCGCATGGTGCTCAAGCGTTGTGTTTATGGTGTCGACAAGAACCCGATGGCGGTCGAACTCGCCAAAGTCGCGCTCTGGCTGCACACCTTCACGGTCGGCGCGCCGCTGTCATTTATCGATCATCACCTCCGCGTCGGCGACAGTCTTTTCGGCCTTTGGGTCCGGGACGCGATCGACAAGGCGGGGGCGCTGGGCGGTGAGCTGCTCTGGAACGAAGCCCTCAAGAATGCCGAGCGCCAGGCGCGCGCGATGAAGACAATCGAAATGGCGACCGACGCCGAGATCGCAGAGGCACATCGTTCCGCGGAGATGTGGACCGATGTCGAGTTCCAGACCGGGCCGCTCGATAGCTTCGTCAGCTTCATGCACGCGCTGGACTGGCTGCGACTGTCGGCGGCGGAGACGGGGCTGGTTCGACTTTGGCTGGACGGCCAGTTCGGCGAGCCGCTGTCGATCGCGCGGGGCAAGGCACAGCCTGCGCCGGTGCGCGCCAAGCTAGAAGAAGTCGAAGCCTTCACCGCGGTCTGGGAGCGCGCCCGAGCGCTGATCGGGGAAGAGCGCTTCCTGAACTGGCAGATCGCCTTTCCCGGCGTGTGGGACAATTGGGCAAGTAATACCCGCGAAGGCGGCTTCGATGCGGTGGTCGGCAATCCCCCGTGGGATAGGGTCAAACTGCAACAGATCGAATGGTTTGCGGCTCGGCGACCGAAAATCGCGCTTGCGCCAAGAGCGTCTGATCGCACCCGGATGATCGCCAAGCTCAAGACCGATGGCGATCCGCTTTGGAACGACTTCACCCACGCTGAACAACGCGCGATAGACACGGCTCGCATCGCGCGACAGTCGGGCCATTATCCGCTGCTGTCGGGCGGCGATACCAACCTGAATTCGCTCTTCGTCGAACGCGCGCACGCGCTTGTGAAGCCGGGCGGATTGGTCGGCCTTCTGATTCCCTCTGGCATCGCCTCGGACCAAAGCTCTTCGGTATTTTTCCGCAAGGTAACCGGCGGCAAACAGGTTCATCGGGTTATTGACTTTTTCAACCGCCGTTATGACGGAAGCCTGTTCTTCCCGGATGTCTATTATCGGTTCAAGTTTTGCGCTTACATCGCCGGGGGCGCGGAGCGCACCTTCGACGGCGCTTCCTATGGCTTCTTCATCCGGGACCTTGACGAGATCGGTGATCCGGACCGGGTATTCCCAATTACGGCGGAAGAGATTAGCCGGATCAATCCCAATAGCGGCACGGCCCCGATTTTCCGATCTCGGCGGGACAAGGAAATAACATCGGCCATCTATTCAAGATTGCCGGTGTTGGTCGATCGCTGGTCGGGCGACGGCGGAGCCGTCTGGCCGCTGCGCTATGTCCGAATGCTCGACATGGCGAACGACAGCGGACGGTTTCGAACGCGCACCGAACTCGAAACCGGCGAAAGTGCATGGCCGATCGGCAGCAATCGCTATCAGTCAGCGGAAGGCGAGTGGGTGCCGCTCTACGAGGGCAAAATGGTCCAGGCGTTCGACCATCGCGCAGCCGACATTGTTCTGGCGGAAGCCAACGTATTCCGCTCCGGACAAGGGGCGGATTTGTCCGATGACGATCATCGCGACCCCTCCCGTCAACCGATCCCGCGCTACTGGGTGAAGGGGGCTGATTCGGGATGGGCTGCACCAACCGATTGGTGCCTCGCGTTGAAGGACGTGACCTCGGTCACGAACCGCCGGACCACCATAACGGCGATCATTCCCCGGTTCGGGGCAGGCCACACGCTGCCCGTGCTATTTCCTTCCGCCGATGGCGGGCCGTCCTATGCGAATTCTGCCCCGCTAGTCGTGGCAAACCTCAATTGCGTCATCCTCGATTATCTGGCGCGGCAAAAGGTCCACGGCAATCATCTGGCGTGGTATCTACTCGAACAGCTCCCCGTCGTCCCACCGGCCGGTTACGCCCGGTTGTTCGGCACCAAGTCCGCCGCCGATATCGTCCGCGAAGCCGTCCTCGAACTAAGCTACACCGCGCACGATCTCGCCCCCTTTGCCCTCGACCTAGGCCATGTCGATGCGAACGGCGACGTGCTGCCGCCCTTCATCTGGGACGAGCACCGCCGTCTCCACCTCCGCGCCAAGCTCGATGCGTTATATTTCATCCTCTACGGGATCGAAGATCCCGACGACCCGGCGCTAAGCCGCGACGACATCCGCTACATCTATTCGACCTTCCCCATCGTCGAGCGTGAGGAGGCTGCGCGCTGGGGCAATTATCGCAGCCGCGACCTGTGCCTGGCCTGGATCAATGCGTTGATGGCCGGTCGGCCTGATGCGGCGGTCGAAGGGTAAGCCTGCAACCCATTATAGGAATCCCGCGCCCCGCGAAGACCCGCCGCATAACGAACAAGCACTCAGTCATCGACCCACCCAAAGTTCGTCGTTGCTCGGGAGCCAATTGTATCCTAATGTCTATGTATTAGCTCGCATCCTGGCGCTCGGCCTCACTGGGCACGCGTCAAGAGACCCGCAGGGATACGTTTGTATTGGCTGCGGCCTGGCTTCCCTGCACAAGGAGCCAGTTCGATGGGCTATCATGTATACCCCTGTATTATCTACCAACGCCTAAGGCCCAGTGCGCCCGAAGCGAGCAGGTGGGCACAAGAGGTAATATGGCCCCGAACCCACGAGCTCGTAGCGCGTGCGGAATACACCCCCTGCGGTCTGTACGGCGACTCCGAGTTTGCCCCACCCTTCTGTGGCGGGTCGGAAATCCGCCCCGGCTTTGAACTGGCGGTGAAGCGCGCGAAGGTGATTGCCACCAGACTTGGCATCTGCACGCTCATTATAGGAGATGGGAGCGCGATAGGAGACGGCGACCCGTTCTTGCCGACGTACCAGCCGCTTGAGGGCGACGGCCTTCAAGTGTGTCTGGTCAATTCTCATCTGCAATCGGAAGCTCATCCTATCGCCCTGCAATCCGCGTGGCGTTACTTCGAGAATAGCAAAGGCAGCGAGGTACGCGCAGCGCAGGCAGAGCCGGCGGTTGGCCTCGCTGCCTCGACCCATGAGATCGAACTTCTTGTACGGCGCGACCCGGAGCGCCTACTCGCCAGATTCTACCTCGCAAACCCGCTCGATAGCCACGTCACTTTTCAGTGGAAGCAATTGGTCCGGCACCAGGACCACGCTCACGCTAGCGCAGAGTGCCCGGAGTGGGTGAACGTCGAAGTTCTAGCTGGGCACGCCGCGTACCTCGGCACCGTTTTCCAGGGCGATATGCCCTGGGTACGGCAAGTGCGGGTCAGGCACCAGGCGTGGGGCAGGAAAGTCGTTGGCAGCGCTCATATATCGCCCAGCGACATGTCCCGCGAGCGGATCGGGTTTACCTGGGAGGAGCAAGCCTGATCGTTTTGATCGCCGATCAGCGCGAGTGTCGGCACGTCGTGAAAAGCGAGTGATGTAAAAGCGTGCGGCTGTGGCCGACTATTGTCGCTTACCCCCGCTAAAAATCTGACCCTGGATCGTTCGGACGTTGCAACCAAAATAAAATCTCGACCTGCGCTCGACGCTGGCTCAGCATCCCGCCAACAGGTCAATTATAGGACACTCCAAAGCAGCCGCAATGCGCTCAAGCGTGTCGATGCTCGCAGCGTAACGCTTTCGCTCAAGTGCGCTAACGTAGGTTCTGTCGATGCCCGCCATGTCGGCCAGGGCCTCCTGTGAGAGGCCTCGCTCGTCCCGCAACCGCTTGATGTTTGCTGCTAGGATTTCTCGCGCCTTCATGTCCGCGAGATGCAGGCCCTGTAGACTTTTTATCCACGGAGTATACTCTACACCGATGGCCGCTTGACAGGTTGCGGTGCCGAGGGGGCGACACTTGAGTTACTTTTTTGACGTGTACGGCCCGTTCGATATTGATCGGGAAGATGGAGAAATCTCACGCGCGGGCCAGTCCATGTGGGATGAGGTTGAGGATTGTGAGGACGGTCTTGCGCGGGCCTGGGGGTGTTACATGTTTTGCCTGCAGAACGGACGCAATATCGTGCCATGGTACGTAGGCAAAACTTGTGCGGCAGGCGGCTTTCGCGAAGAAGCTTTCGCGGATCACAAGCTATGGATCTACAACTCAATCACCGAGCGGCGGGGTAAGAGACATTTACTGCTGTTTCCGCTCACGACCGGCAACTCGAACGGGCACAAGCCGTTCAGCAAGAATCGCAACAAGACGAGTGTGATCGAGTGGCTCGAGCGCACGCTCATCGGCATGGCGCTTCAGCGTAATCCTCGGCTGCTCAACTTGCGGGACACGACACTTCCAAAGAGCGTGACCGTCAGAGGGGTCATGGGCACGAAATCAAAAGGTCGGAAGTACGAGGAAGTGAAGTACGCCCGCGCTGCCTTCGGGTTGGACTAGACCATGCGCCAATCAGCCGTCGGCCTCGCATATTCCGTCAATATTCCTCGGCTAACATGACCGTGAGCACCGTGAGCACCCTTGTTGTTTGGCTTGGGTCAGCGGGGTTATCCGGACCGAACCGCGACTGTAGATCGTAGTAGTCCACCTTCCACAGCAGGTCCGCGTCAAAAAGTTCAAGGTCTCCGAAATCGCGCTCTCCGTGGGGGTCGTTGTCCCCATCAAATCCATCGTAAGCGGCTAGCGATGCCATCAGATCCGTGGGCGAAAACCCCGGCAGCCCCCGCACTCCTCGAGTCACCATAACCGCCCCGCCCATCGCCGTCTTGCGCACAGCATCGTTTAGGCGCGCAATCTTTTCCGCACGCGGCAGCTGAGCGCACATCTCTTTCGCATCGGTAGTCATATTCCGGTCTCCTTCACGTGCTTGGTGTTGTGTGCAGCGTCCCCGATCCCGGGAAAGATGCTCGGCGGTGCCTCGAAGTGCGCCGGTTCTCGTCAGGTTCGGCTGGCGAGGAACCTCTTGGGCTGAAACGCCGCGGTCCAGCCTTCCGTCTCGTAAAGTTTGGAGTTCAGCAGTCCCTCGGCACAGCCGCGCCACAAAACGGTGTCGATCGTGGATACTCGGTAGCCGGTCTGTCGTGCTAGCCTGGCGCAGAGCTTGTGCGTTGTGGTTTTATCCCTCCGTGCCAGGCGCTCCATGTGCACATCGGGCTTGGCCTGATCCCCGCCGAGATTCTTGAGGAGATGGTAGCTGGTGACGGGTCCAATCCAGCGCATCCCTCGGAGGAACGCGATCTTGTCATCCTCTGCTTGGTATGCGGCAAACAATGCTTCCCGCTCGGACCAAATTTGGTCGATGGCCCGATGCTTGCCCTCGTGACCGAATTCGGTTGACGCTGAGCGTCCCGCTCTGAGAGCCGCCATGCAACGCTCAAAAATCGGCACGGCCACCGAATTCCGGAAGCCGCTGTTGCATATGACAAACACAGCTTCGCGCGCGAAGTCATCGGCATCCACTGGCTCAGGAATGCTTTCGGACCAATCAATGCTCGGGCCGTATCCCGCCTGACGGAGGAAGGCCTCGATGCGGCGGAACCGCTTCACGGTCATCACAGTAGCCGCACCAGTTTTCTCTGGGCGTCGGTGTCGCCCTCTATGTAGGCGGCCGTTGTTGTAAGTGCACTATGTCCGGCCAATTCCTGGACGTCGCGCAGGCATCCTCCAACCTTGGCCACCATGCGGGCCGAGTTGGTGATGAATGTGCGTCGGCCCGAATGCGATGAGCAGCCCTGAAAGCCCACTCCTGCGTATAGTCCAGTAAACCAGTTGACGACGCTGCCTGCGGTCAGGTGTCCGCCTCGCTGCGACCGGATCACCGGTCCGGTCCGCGGTTTGCCGGCGCTGGCGCGCAGCGTAGCCAAGGCCGCCCGAAGCTGCGGGTGCAGCGGAACTCGGCGGGCCCGGCCATTTTTTGCAATCGACCCGCCGATAGCGATGGAATCAGACAAGGCGCCGCCGCCCGTGGTCACCATAGACCAATCGAGCCCGGCAATCTCACACGCGCGAAGGCCTGCTTTGAAGCTGAGCAGGATAACCGCTGTGTTGCGGTGGCGTTGGCGCCCCTGCCCCACCCACTTCAATAGTCGTTTGAACTCTTCTTCTTTAACTATCTTTGCAGACTTATTCATTGGCATCATCTCGTCATGGTACCTGCACTTGCAGGCGCAGCTAACACTAGCACGTTCCCTGTTTGTTCGCAATCTGACCGGTTTTGTCGCGCTTGGTAACCTCAGCCTGCCATTCATGGATCAGTCGGCGCGCATCGACACGGGGCGCGGCTAAGCCGCGCCCCGTGCTCCCGTTACTTGCGGCCGCGATGTGGTCGCGGCGGGATCGTCGGGCCATCTATGAAGAAGGGAAGGTAGCGCGCCCTGCGCCGTTTATGGGTGCGTTTCCAAAACTTGCCTTCGTGGAAGGCAGGTACCTCCTCCACCCCATCCTTGTTCCATGTCGCCCGGCGTTGGGCATCCCACAGCTTCAACCGGTTCTTGCACCTCGCAAGCATTGCCGCACCAGCCCCGACTCCACCTACAGTTGCGAAGATTGGCAACTGGCTGAATAGCTCGAGCATGCGCATAGCCAGCTCCGGTCTCAGGCCCTTCGTAGTGTTCCGCAGCTTGAAGCTCGGCCTGTGGAAGGATGTATCCTCCTTCTTCCGCGGTATCCGGCTTTTCGCCTTATGCGGCGCTTTCATGAGGTAGGCCGCCCAGAAGGACGGGCACCCCATGTCGGATGTTATGGACCGTACCATGATTGGGTCAGCACCGAATTGACAGCTGAACGCCAAGTTACATCGGCGCTTATCATACCCTAGCGCCCGCCGAATATCCTGGGTTGAACTTCCCGGTGAGCCACGCTTCATCCATCCAAATACATGGATATGTCCCAGGAGAGTTCTGCCCTCCCCTTGCTGCGGCCAATTCATCAGTGCTTGTACCTCTACCACATAGAATCCGTCCAACCCGGCTTTCCTCATGGCCTTGTCCGCCTTCCTCTTAAGCAGCGTCAGAGGAAACAAAGGCTTTCGGTCGGACATCACCCCCTCATCAGCCAAGAGGATGAGGTGATAAAAGTCGAGGTCGTCACTAATCCGACTGAGGTGTCGCACCTCCTTCGCGACGTATTCTCCAAACATGTAGCTTGCCACCAGGTTGGACCGCCGAAGTGGTCCGTCCATGGGTGCAAAACCGAGTAGCGCGCTGAAGCGCCGCCTATCGTTGTCGGATGGCTGTAGCTGCTCGATCCGTTCGAGGTTTAGGTCACGGAACAGGCCGTAGCTTTTCTGCAAAAGCTGCAGGGTGCTTTCCCAGGTTTCCGGTTCTCTGTGACCGCCGTTCATGACCCTTCTCCCTGTCCGCATTCAGGGAGAGAACCATTCTGGCGTATACCCCAAGAGGTCCCTGCGCCCGACGCGCTCGTACTGCTCCGCTGACGCGCATCAATCCACGCTTCGAGGGTGACAACAGCGTAGCGCACCGAGCGCCCAAACTTCTCGAACTCAGGGCCGCCGCCCTTCAGCCTCCAGCCCTGGAGCGTGCGCTTCGACAGGTTCAGCCATTTCGCCACCTGCTCCTCCGTCAAATGGTCGAAATCCTTCCACGAACGGTCCTTCGACATTGAATTTTTTGTCATGTTTACTACCTTGATTGCTGACGACATCTTGTTCGTCGGCGAACCATTTACAGCCTTGAGTCCGCGGCTTCGTAAGCTGGTCAATCGATCTACGCCGCACAATCAATGCGCCTGTGATGGGCGAGCTATCTCGCTGAGAAAAAGGCGAAAAAGAATGAGAGAAGGGACGAGAAAGCGTTGAGTCAGAATCTGTTCGTGACACTCGGCTGTCACAATCGATCCCGTATCGTGACGGTTGACTGATACGATAAAGCTTCTATTGTGACAGTTCTCAGTCACATTGAGAGATAAAGAAATGTCGAACATGGAACGCGCAAATACCAAGCCCTCTCAACGATTGCTGGGCGATTTCCAAGCGTGGGAGAAACGGCTGCGGCGCGTTTATACAAAGGCCGAGAAGGCAGAGCAGAAGAGCGAAACGACGCTCCGACCCCGCAAGCGGGCGATGAATAAATTCAGGCTATCGATCTACCGGTACTATCACGAGCTGAGGCGGGCCAAGCTCATCGAGAAGCTGCGCGAGTACGTGGAGGAGCGGGATCGCAGCCGATGGGCGGGCCATGGGGACGGCAATGAGCTTTGGGTGCTCAGGTTGGCTACCCGGCACGAGCAAACGGCGCAGAAGCGCAAGAACCGCAGCCGCCTGGCAGCAGAGCTGAAGTTGGCCTCGCTGAACCAGGTGCGGCCGGACCTACTGCTTGGTTTCCTGTACGAAGCTGGCACTGTCGAGACGATCGAGCGGGACGCCCGGGAAGGCAAAAAGTACGGTTGGGCGACATCCTATCAGTAGCATCGACCGAGGCGGCCATTTGCAGCCATGCGCCTCGAGCATCGGTTGGACAGGCACCCTGCCCTCGCCGGCGTCCCGCCAAACATGCTAAAACCTATGGAGTGCCACGAGTGGGCTCACGTGGGTGCTCTGGCTGCTTCGCGCCCCAAAGTCGGTCAGTCGAAAGGGTCGGAGTGAATTCCGAAAGCGGTCGTTCGGGAAGCCTATTCGAGCAAGTCTTTCAGACGACGATATTCGGGCATGTCCTTGACGCGCGGATCGAGCTCGGCAAGCGCGTCGAGCGCACCGGCCATTTCATAGGGCATGCGCGCGCGGTCGTCGGGCGTGATCGCATTCAGCAATCGCATCGCTTCCTGCGGGTGGTTGCGGGCGATATTGTCCTTGTCCTTGCGGTCCTTCGAAATGCGATAGGTCAGCATGTCGGCGTTGGGCACCGGACGGATCAGGGGCAGGATCGTATTCACCGCGTCCGGGAAATGGTCGCTGGCCTGCTCGGCAATTTGGACGAAACCGCGCGTAGTTTCGTCGCTGCGATAGCGCAACGCGCGCGGCCAGCTATTTTCGATGAACGGCTTGATAAACTCGGCCCATTGACCGTGCTCCTGAAGGCTGTTGCCCAGCGCCCAGAGGATCCGTCCGCGCAGATCGTCATCGATCGCGGTGAGCGCATCGCGAAGCTCTTCGAAGCTGAACAGCGGGTCGAAATCAGGCACCGGCCGAGACAGCCACACCAGCAAGGACCCGAAATATTCGCGTTCCTGTTCGTCGAGCGTCCAGCCTGCTTCGCCCTTCAGGATGCTGAGCATGGGCGCCTTGAGCGCTTGCCAAAATGGGGCGGGCAACGTGTTGCGATTGAATGCCAGACCATGCCACGCCGCCTCCGCGAGCGGATGGTCGAGCTGGAACATCGGCAACAGGAACGCGTCCATCCAGTCGTGGAAGCAATAGTCAATCCAGCCCATATGCTGGGTCAGGACGGCGACGGCATGCCCGCCGCCATGACCCGGCGCGACCGCAAGCGCTTCGAAGCGGCTTGCAAGGTTGCGATTCAATGACAGATTGCGCTTGGCCTTCTGCGGCGTCAGCTTCCACAGTGCCTGGGTCAGCGTCCCGATCGGGCTATTGATCGCCTTGCTGATCGACACTTCCGATTGCTGCTGCTCGACCCCGCCGATCATGGTCGAGCCAATACCGCTGTCAGTCGCGTCGGGGGCGCTCGACAGGAAGGGTTGCAGGAAGCCGTCGAAGATCGCGAGCGCATTGGTGCGGCCATGTGCGTAGAGCGCGGGCAGATGCTTCTCTAGCCAGCGTGGCCCTTCGTAGCGGAGGGTGATCGCCTGTGCCGCACCGAGCCGAATGAACGAATGCGCGAGCAGGCATTGCAGTCTCGCGGGGGTATTGTCGGGCCATTTGTTCAACAGGTCGCCCCACAGTTCCGCCGGGAATGCACCCTTGCGATAGGCAGCACGCAGTGCCGCAAGCGCCTTGTAGGGATGTTCCTCGACCAGCCCCCGGAAAGGATGATAGCTCGCGAGTTCCCGGACCGGGCGCTTGGTGCCCGCCAAGGCGGTGTCCACCACCTGATCGAGTGGCAAGAGGTCGAGGTCGCCGGGATCGTCGATCTCCCGAACCCAGCCGCCGCGGCCGTCATGACTGTCGTCAGCCTCTTCTGCCCAGGCATCGTTCCATTTGGGATGGATGAGCTTGAGCTTGGCAAGAGCGTGCTGCCCGGTGGTGGTCAGCTGGCAATCCTGTAGCTCGAGCCAGCGCAGACTGGTCGCGGCGTAGGCGGCGCGGCGCTCGCGATATTGGCCGCGCTTCTCGTCGCGATAGGTCGGCGGGCCAGCCTCCAATAGCCGCTCGACCGTTCGCTTCTGTCGATACGACCATTCAGCCCATCGCGCCCTGATCAGGTGTAGCAGTTCGCGCTGCTTATACGCATTCCACATCGCTTCGCGCGGGAGCGAAACGATGATCGCCAGCGCTTCGGCCGCAGTGGCGACATTCGGATCGCCCGCCGCCCACAGCCGGAACTTAGGGAAGATGCGCGTCTCGGTAGAAGACCAGGCAAAGAACTCGCGGCGCGCAAGTTGTGGATCGTGCGCTACAAGGGCGAGGAAGATCGTCCTGAACCACAGGACATTGTGCGACTTCTTGCCCGAGAACCCGTCATTTTCCGCGTCCGGCAGCAACGTCGGCGGATGCCAGAACAGGTCGCCGATCTCATCGAGCAGCTCCGATATGCGCTCGAGCGAGACCCGGATGATCCGAGCGACCTGCGCCAATGCCTCAGGCGGGCATTTCATGTCATGATTGTGTCGGTCAAGCGAGGTGACCTTGAGGTCGACGACATCGCGAAGGCGCAACTTGTCCCAATCCTCAAGGGGCGGGCGCGGCGACGACATGAACGGCCGCGAGATTTCGACATAGGGCGTGACGCAGCGCTCGAAGAACCGCGCCACCGCCGGCGTCCAGCCCGATCTCTTGAGCATACCCTCGAACGCGAACCAGCGGTCGCTGCGCTCTTCCTCGGGCAGCATGTCGAGCGCCTCAAGGTGGAGGCTCCAGAGCATTTGTGCGGTCGGCGGCATCTGCTTGCCGTACCGACTGCGCACGCGATTCGAGACGAACCAGAGCAGGTGGGGATTGGGACGATAGTATGCCGAAGCCCACCACAGGGAGGCCGGCTCGTGACTCTGTGCGCCGAACCATCGCGCCAGATGATGGAGGCGGTCGGGCAAGGGATAATGCCATAATGCGCTGCCGCCCTGCAGCGTCACGCGCTCGGGCTGGACGCCGTCACCCTTCTGCCAAGCGAGCGGGTTGCGAACATTATCGGGCACCATCCGCCGTTCATTGGGGGAAGGACGCAAGGGATCGTCGTCGAGCCCGTAGAAATCCTGCGGATCAATCTCCTCAGCTTCCCTGTCACGCGACGCCCGGGCAGGCTTGAGGTACCGCACGTTGGGGTCGAACACGGAGAGCCATTCCGCGCCGGGCGCGGGGTCGGCGTCGGCAAACGCCTTCGCGCCTTTCTTCGTGCCTACCAATTGGACAACCTGGCCGCGCTCGAAGGGCTTGAGGTCGGCCGGCGAGCGGCGCGCGAGCGACAGGACCTGCTCAGTCCAGCGATCGAGTGATCGCGCCGACTTCGCCCAGGCGGCAATCGTCTGCCATAGCCCCGAATGCGTCTTTTCGGCCGCGTAGCAAATCGGCGTGACCCCGCGATCTTGCCAGATTTCCTCCGCCTCGTCGGACGATCGCTCGGTGAAGACATAGATCGGCGACTGATAGATGACCCCATCTCGGACATTGAGGCCTTCGAGCAGGTAGCGCATCGGCGGATCGTCCGCGCTGTAGCCGAGCAGAACGATCGTGTATTTTTCGCGCAAGGCTTTCACGAAGCGCGTTGCCCATCCTTCGGCGAGATAGGCTCGCCCGAAGTCGCTGCTGCCGATCACGTAGCTCGGAATTTCCTCGGGCTGTTGCGGGTCGGCCAGGCGTCCGTGAAGGTAGACGACGCCCCGGATCGGCTGGTTGAGTTCGATATCCGGCAAGCCCGGCGGGACGATCGGCCGGACGTCCGGACCGGCTTGTTCGAACAGCCGGTCAAAATTGGTGGTGACGACCTGGGGGTTGCCACTCGCGCCACGCGACAGCGCGAGGATGTCGCGATGGTGCTTGAGCGTACGCGGCTTGCCGATGCTGAGCGCGGCGTAGATCTGGCGGTCGATTTCTTCGCGCCCGAACTCGCGCACGAGCACGTTGAACACGCGATCGAAGCTTTCTTTGTCGGCGAGTGCTTTACGGGCCTTGGTTGCATCGAGCGTGTTGATGATGCGGTTGGTTAGTGCCGCAAAACTGTCGAGCCCGGCCGGCATCGACACGCCGGCACCGCAGAAGAAGACCACATTGCCCTGGGCTTGTTGCTCGAGCAAGTGAGCGGGAATTGGTGGGCCATCCTCGACAAAGCGCATTTTGCCAACATGACCTAAACAAGCTGCAGGACAAGACTTTAAGGCGGGGACGGGACCCAATTGACCGCTATTTCTCGGTCACGCGAAGACGCGAGACGCCCTCCACACACTGCCCTCAGTGTCCCGGCTTGATTAGCGTCTTGATGGCCACCAAGGTCCGGAAACCCCGACGAGCCCTCCTCCCTCAAGAGACTAGGCGAGCCAGTCAAATGCCCAACCAACCGGACCTCGAAGCCCTACCCAAGAGATGCGAACTCAGCATCACCAAAATGACCGATGACGAGGCGCTCGACCATATCGCCCAGTTGATTGACGACTCGGACGATGCGGCATTCGAGCGGGGTGCGAAGCGCGCACTGTATTTGCTCGACGAGCTTTCGAAGCGGCCTCTCGCTGAGGAAGATGCCGCGCTGGCAGACTATTTCCGGGCAAATGCCTGGGCGGCGCGATCCCGTATCGCCAATGTTCGTCAGTCCTGGTCTTGGGAGTGCGCGGAGCGCCAGGAAGAGATGTTGGCGCTTTCGCGCGCTGCCAATCATCCGGGCTTCGCAAAGCTTGGCAAGGGGCGACGCTGTCAGATTCTTACCAACCGCGCCAACCTGCTCAACACGGTTGGCCGTTCCATTGATGCGATTGCCGGCTGGGACGATGCCCTGCGGATCGGACCCCGATTCGCGATGGCGCTCGGCAATCGTGGCGCCGGGCTGAAACACTATGCCGGCATGGTCGCCGACAATCGAGAGCGCGCCATCCTCGCCCTCCATGCCTATAATAGCTTATGCGCGGCGACGGCACCGGATGCGGTGTACGAGTTTCCCGATCCACGACCCGTTATTGTGCAGTTCAAAGCGTTGGCCGACCAACTCGACAAAGCGCTCAATGTCGATAGCGCGCGAGCCATGCAGCGGCTCGACGAGGGTGAACCTGGCCGATCTAAAGCGGAACGCGCCTATCGCCGATGGTGCCTCGATAGACGATTGTTCCTTTGTCCCTTGAACGACCTCGGGCCCCATCTCGCCGCAGCCACCGATGATCTGATGCTGCCCGGCATCACGGAAGGGTTCGACGAGCGGCCCGGTGACTATTCGCCGCCACCGATCATCGGCTTCTTCAGCCAAATGAAGCAGGAATATGCCTCAGCGCGCTATATGTTGTTTGAAGGGGTGAGCAGCGCGCGGATCCATTTTTCCGACCGGCGCGTCACGCTCACCGACACGCTCGATTACCCGCTTTACTCGCTCGCGAGCGAGCGGATCCGGACCGCGTTTCGCATCGCTTATTCGCTGCTCGACAAGATTGCCTTCCTAGTTGACCGCTACTGGAAGCTGGGCAAGGTCCCCGAACGGATCAGCTTCAAGAACGTCTGGATGGTCGAGAACAAGGCGCGGCTGCTGCCGCAATTCGAGAACTCGAACAACTGGCCGCTGCGCGGCCTCTACTGGCTGTCGAAGGAGCTGTTCGACGAACAGCTCAAGCAGACCACTGCCGCGGACGCGCGCGAACTCCACGCGATTCGCAACGCGCTCGAACATACTTATCTTCGCGTGAGCGAAGGCTGGGCCAAGCCGTTCATTATCGGCACGCCCCATGCAAACGGCTTCGGCATCGCCATTGGGAGTGACGAGCTGGAGGCAAAGGCAATCCGGGTCATGCAGATTGCCCGGTCGGCCCTGCTCTACGTGTCTTTCGCGATCGCCCACGAAGAGCGCGAGAAGCGGCGCGCCAATCCTGACCATCTGTTCGGATCGCTTCCGCTCTACGGTCTCCAAGACAAGCGGAAGCGACGGGATCCGAACTAGAGCGAATGCTCGGTTAGATCTCGTCACGATAGCGGTGGCCGCGACGGTCGTTCGCGCTACGATGCGCGAACGGGGAAACCATGACCTGGACAGCGCGCCGAAAGACCCGCCGATCACGGCCATGCTGCCGTACAAAACATCCCATCCGAAGGTCATCGGTCGCGTACCGGTTTCCTCGCCGCGTTTCTAAACAATCTCAACGATGGCATAGGTGCCGACGTCGATATCGCACCGCTCGATGCCGGATCGCTTCGTCGGGAAGAGCGGAGCGCCCGCGATGAGCTTTACGGCGGCCGCGGTGCCGTGCTGCCCGATGGCCTAGCGTTGATCGAATTGCCTCGTGACGAACGCAAGATCGAGCTGGTCGAATGGAACGCGCCCAAGCGCCGGTTCGAGCGCGTCGGATCGACTAGAATTTAGTGATTCATTCCGGCGAACATCTAATTTCAGCTTTCCCCAATAAGACACCGCAAAGCCGCCAGTCCGCTAACGGCCCACTTTAAGCCATGGCAAAACCTACAAAGTGCCATGTTTAGTAATGGGCCCGCTAGCGGCAGCTTTGCGCCCGGTAGTGGTCATTCATGTGGGTCTGCAAACCTCGCAAAAGCGGACGCTCAGCGGTTAGATTTGCCCTCGCGGGGGACATGACTACCTGACGCGAGTGGTATCACCCGGAGCATTCGGGCGTTTATGAGGGAGGCTTGACCCGGAAATGACCGGCCCGATCAACCAGGTGATTCATCTGGCTTGCCGCATGGATCGTCAGAGGATGCTGGGTGGAGCCCGGCCGTGGAGAAATGGTGACTGCCATTTCGCGAACGAGATCGAGCTGTCGATCCGACGCCTCCGCCAGCAGCGTAATTATTACGTTCTCCAACGCGATCACGCGAATGCGAAGCTGCACCAGCTCGGCATTCGTCAATTCAGGAACATCCCATTCCTCTTTGCCGGAGACAGAAGCCAGGAGCGAAGACTCCGGGACCGTTCCGCCCTCGTTTTCCCACCTCGAAAGCGCCATTAGCCGTTGTTGAGAGGGATGGATGACGTTCGACCCTCTGTCAGACATGAAGAAGTTCCTCCGGGGATTGAGTCTCGGCGAACCGCACACGAGCGATGACTTCTTCGATCAACTGCCGATGGATATCGGAAAAGCGATGCTCGGCAGCATCTTCACCCTCGGTCACGCAGGCGCAGAACGTTCTCGATACCGCTTCTGCGACCGATTTGGCCAATGGTTCGGCCCGCTCACACTGTAGTTCTCGAGTGAGGCTGACGGCGGTTGCAAATGTGGCGCTGTTGATCGTGTCCGCATATTCCATGGTCGTGCTTTCTAGATCGCAGCAACCGGCGTCACAGCTCGGGTGGTTGATCGTAGAACTCGACCTGCATTCGCATCGTTCCGATCGGCTCCACGAAATGCGGTTGATCGGGCAGCAGGATCCCAGGCGAACCAGGCGATACGATGAGAACCTTGGGCGGATCGACGTAGGATAGTTTCAATTGCCCCTCGAGAACCCGGACCATTCCCCAGACGCCTGGCTTAGTGCGATGCTCGCGACGCAATGCCGCAGGAAGTGTGCGCTCATCAAAAATGGGCGTCGAGCGATAGGGTACGACTGACTGCGCCATGTCAAGCATTCAGCCGGATGATGTCGTCGGCATGCGGTGGATAAGGCGCTGCAAGCTCAGGGTCGACGGGTAGGCCGCCCAGCTTGCTTGCAAAGCCGTGATTGACGTCGCGATGATGTGCCTCGTCTGCTCGCACTAGGAGCACGACGTCACGTAGCGTAGCCTCGGCGGGCATCTTCCAATAATGCTTGGCGATCGCCGGCGCGGGGACGTTGGGTGAGCGGCCTTCGTCGATCTCCTTGAGATACAAGGTGTAGCTGATCACCGCTTCCTCCTCGAAATAGCCGACAACGCGGTGTGCAGTGCGCGACGAGACGAGATAAAGCAGCGAGAACAAGGCAAGGAAAATCCACTGCGCGAGAAGGATGACGAGCCGTTCGAACAATGTTGGCTTGGCGATCTCGATGAATGTCATCAGATGCATCCGCTCATTCTCGGCTTCTTCCATCAGGGTCCGGATCCAGCCCTCGTCATCCTTCATGCGGCGCAGGCAAGTGAGGTGCGTGAACATCGCCCCGACCATGCCGGGAACGGCGGCAACCGTCTCAAGGACGATCGCACGGTGACCGTAACGCTTAGCAAAGAATGTGTCTGCGGTGAAGCGCAGCAGCTTGGTGAAACCGAGCGCGAAGCGGTCGGAAAATCCGATTGGAGCATGATGGACTTGCGGTTCGGCGTTGCGCTCCTCGGCGAGTGCTTTTCGGTCGGGAGCGAGGATCGTATTGACCATTATCAGTCCTTTCAGGACGCAGTGACGGCGAGAGCGGCCGGCGATCCCGGTGTCGGGGGGAGACGGAAATAGAGAGCGAGCTTGAGACTCTCGGCGATCCGCGCCGCCTTGCGTTGGAGCGCGGCGGCGGCAGGAGCCGGCAAGATTTCTTCAGTCACCTCGGCCCACAGCGCAAGCCAGCGATCGAACATCGGTGGCGTGATCTCTCCTAGATGCTTCATATGCGCCGCGACCGGATTGCCCTTGTAGCGGCCGCTGGTCAGCATCACCGACGACCAGAAGGCGATGAGCTTCTCGAGATGGTCATCCCAGTCGGCGATCGCGCCGTCGAAAACGGGGCCGATCAGCGCGTCTTCGCGAACCCGCGCATAGAAGCAGGGGATCAGCGCTTCCAGCTGCGTTTCGTTGATCCCGGGTGCCGTGCTCACGAAGGTCGATTCCTCGAATGGCGCGGGCCGCAACCGGCGGCCCGCACGCTGTAGCAGCCGGCCAAGTCGAAGTGGATGAGCCGCGCCTCCGCGCTGCCCGCTTTCCTAGCCATCGCGAGCGGCTCGCGCTTGCGGCGGAGCCAGTATTCCTGTTCCAAAACGATCACCTTTGGCGAGGGCAAGCGGGAGCACGAGAAGGCTCTCTGTCACAGGATGCTTGCGGAAAGTGCGGGTGATTTAAGCTGGTTATCAGATTCCGCTGCTGTTGTCAGGAATGCTTTTTGAGCAATCATACCCCGCTGGGTCGCGCGAAGGGCGGATATCGCAATGCGTCCCAAATAGTCGAACCGGCGCATCCATGAATGAACGGCCGGTACCGTGGCCGTCATTTCGAAAGCGGTCGGTCCACTCCCGGCCCAAATCCTGCTAGTCGGCTTCGCGCCCAAATTGAGCCATCCGCTGCTGATATCGGCAATCTTGAAACCGGACGTTGCCGAGGTGACGATTTTGGCGATTGCCGCGCTCAATAAGTTCGGAACCAAATGAGCTTGGGTAGAATTACCCATTTGGCACGTCGGTGACGGTCGCCGAGGGGAAACAGGAGACACTCCGATGGCCGTTTCGCGCTTCAAGCTCACTCCCTCGCTCGCCGTGCTGGCTATAGGAGTATCGTGCGCGGGGATCGCCATCGCGGGGAGCGCCGCGGCGAAAATTGACCAATCGACAATGAACCATGGCGGCATGGCGATGGCGGCTGGCGATGGCCCAGCAGATCAAGGCATGGCGCTGCCCCAGCAGTCGGGCGACGCGATCGCCGGCCGTGACGTCTTTCGCTTCGAAACCTTCGGCAATGAAGGATTCTGGACCGACGCGGTGCGCCTTCCGCAAGGCATCGCCGCGGCGAAAGTGACCCCGCTCCAAGCACTGAAACTAGGTCTCCAGGTCGATGCCGACATGGTCGATGCCGCCACCAAGGCCCAGCTCGGCGCGGAACTCGCCGCCGATCCCTCGGGCGAGACCTCGAAGCTCCTCAATGATCCCGCGGTTACGACAAAACTGGTCATGGCCGGGGCAGTGGTGGGCATGTCGCCGAAGAACGGGAAGGTTGGGGCGACCTGCGCGCTGTGCCACACCATGTCCGATGCATCGGTGTTCAAGGTTGCCGAGGGCGGCAGCATCGGCAGCCGGATCGACGGGCTGGCGAACCACGATCTCAATCTTGGCAAGATTTTTGCCACCGCGGCCAACACCCGCGCGCTCTACACCGTGGCGCAGACCCAGCTAACCGCGAACAAAGGCAAGACGTTGGGCCGGGCGCCGCGCGGGCTGACCGAGAACTCAAGCGAGGCCGAGTTCGACGCCTATTTCGGCAACCCCAGATTCTACCCCGTCGGAATGTTCGACGATACCTTCGATGGCAACGGCAATACGATGCACAACACGCCGCTGTTCGAACAGGACCTTGCCGCCCCTTATGGCAGCGAAGGGACCATGACCAAGCAAGATGACTTCGCCAATCTCGTCTTCACCACGCTGTTCGATCAGACGATGCTGACGACGACGGGGGGCCGCGCGTTCGTCCGCAAGCTAGCCGGGGCCGCGGGCGACGAGATGATCGCCGACTACGTCAAAATTCTCCGCGACACCGGAGTGACCGGTTACCCCTATGTGATCCGCCAGGCGCGCGAAGTCGGCGGAGTGGGCGAGCTCGCCAGCCCGATCGGCTTCCGCATCGACAACAACAAATTGCTGGCGTTGAACGCTTATCTGTTTGCGCTGCCCGCGCCTGCGGGAATGATGAGCAACAGCGCCGCGGCGGCTCGCGGACGTACCGCCTTCGCCGCTTCGGGCTGCACCGGGTGCCACGACACCAGCCAAGCCCGTGCCGTGCCGACCACACTGCACGCCATGGCACGTATCTGGCCCGGCGATCGTCCGGCCATCCTTGCTCCGCGCACCTCACCTCTATCCTCGGTGCAGGATACCCCGCGCAATACATTCGACGACAAATGGGCGGTGGTGAACGCCTCGCTGCGCGGCGAGAAGCGCGGGGTGTCGATGCCACTGCTGCTCGACTTGGCGCGCAAGCCGGTGTTCCTCCACGACGACAGCGTGGTAGGCCTCGACAGTCTGCTTAGCCAGACCCGCGGACGCAAGGCACCACACCCGTTCTACGTCAAAAACAAGGCGCAGCGCGCGGACGTGGTCGTCTATTTGAAATCGCTGGACACCAACTCGCGGTAAATGCCTCGAAAACTCGGCATTTCCAATTATCGAGTGAAAGTCCGCGCCTTATGCTCAACGAACAACGAGCTCTCTTCGAGCTTTTTGGAGTGTGCATTCAGGACCGCAAGCCCGGAACGTAAGGGCGCGAGTTTCGTTGATGTTCAGTCACGGCGAAGCCGCCTCGTCAGTTCGTCGAGGCGCCTTGCGCGGGCGAATTATCGGAGACCGACCAGTGGCCAGAGCTTTACCCCGCAGAAATGCGATCCGCGCACGCTTTGGAGCAACCGCCCTGCTGGCGGTGTTGGCTTCGCTGTCCGCCTGCACGCAGGCGGGAGCGGACGATGCGGACGCGCCGGCCGCTGAAACCTCGGCGCAGCCCGATCAAGCGCAAATGAGCGCCATGCTCGCCAAGTGGCCCGCGGATGCGCAAACCGCCGCAGCCGACATGATGACCAAATATGGGCCGCCCCAGGAGGTCACTGACTCGCTGCTCATCTGGCGCAACAACGGACCGTGGAAATACACGATGATTTCCAACGTCGCGACCCAGCACGATTTCCCCGGACCGCACAAGGACGTGATGGAGCAGGGAATCGATTATGCGGTGGCGCCCGACAAGGTCGACGACCTCGCCATGTACGATGGCAGCGTAACGGTCGACCGTACCCAGGGGCAGATCGCGGCGCGGTGCGACAAGGAGGGCGCGAACTTCCTCGCGCTCAATCTCGCCAACGACGTTGCGACCGGCAGCAAGACCGTCGCCGGCGCCCGCGACTATTACGCGAAGGCGATCGAGGGCTTCAAGAAGACCGGACGGATGGACCCCTACATGGAGCGGCTAACCTTCGCGCCGAAGGCCAACAGCGGGTTCAAGGACATACCCGCGCCCATGGCCAAATGACCGCGGTTGCTTGAGGCAAGTTTGGACGCCCAAAGACGCTTTGCTTAGCGAGCCGTAGCCATTTCCGGGCCGACCGCTGAATCATGTTCTTTAGACGGGCTGTATCAGACAGCTGGCCCGATAGGGTGCCGGTCTCAAACGCAAAGGTCGATGTGTTCGAGGCATCGTTCGGCGACCTGTTTGGCGAAATATTCGGGGGCCATGCCGATGAGGTGAGGCTGGATCCCTCACGGCGTGCCGCCGTATGCTGCCACACTGTTATAGCCGTGGGAAACGGCTCCATCCGCTGTTCGTGTCGACCAGTTCGGCCCCGCATTCTTGTGCTGATCGACGACCTCAGGCCAACGCAGCCAACGCGATGTTGACGGCGTAGGAACCGTTCATCAGCCGTCAGATCGACGGGCGAAGTTTCCGCCGTCATACTGGACAGGCTGGGTTCGGATCACGTCGGCCGTACAGCCCGTCGATCAGATAATTTCGATGCCGGGTCTGGTGCAGCATGGCGGGATATGGCTTGCCTATGCCCGCTGGCGGCCATACCCTACCTCGGATCGGGATGGATCGGCGGTCGATCTGGGAAATGTCGGTTGAATGACGGTTTCATCGCAAGGGGCACGCACATGGACTTTCCGCAATCGACCGCGCGCGTCGGGGGTCACCCGATCCATCCGATGCTGGTGCCGTTCCCGATCGCCTGCTATGTCTTCGCGTTCGTCACCGACATCGCCTATTGGCAGACCGGCTGGGCGATGTGGGCTTACGCCTCGAGCTGGCTGATCGGCGTGGGGATCGCGACCGCGCTGCTCGCGGCGACCGCCGGATTCATCGACTTTTTCGGCTCGAGCCGAATTCGCGGCTTGCGCGCCGCGTGGTGGCACATGCTGGGCAACCTGACCGGGACGGTGCTGTCGATCGTCAACTTCATCGTCCACATGCGCGATGGTGCGGCGGCGGTGCTGCCGACCGGGATCGTCCTCTCGGGCGCGGTCGTGGCGATTCTGCTCGTCACCGGCTGGCTCGGCGGCGAGATGGTCTATCGACACGGGGTCGCGGTGCGGCCCAAGGACGGAACCGCGCCGTGAGGGGCGCACCGCTCGCCCTGGCAGTCCTCTTGGTCGCGGGTTGCAGCCGCCCTGCACCGCTCCCCGAAGCGGCGGGCTTCGGCCCCGATCCGACGATCCCCGCGCCGCGTTACCTGCTGTTCGCGCCGGTCAAGCTCGCCCCGGCGATCGGATGGTCGGGGGGACGGACGCCGCGGCCCGCGCCGGGGCTCGCGGTCAACGCCTTCGGCGTCGGGCTCGATCACCCGCGCTGGCTCCACGTGCTGCCCAACGGCGACGTCCTGGTGGCGGAAAGCGGCGGCCCGGGCGAAGTGGTCAAGCGCCCCAAGGATCTGGTGACGCAGCTGGTCATGGCCAAAGTCCAGCCCAAGCATCCCCCGCCCAACCGCATCTCCCTGCTCCGCGACGCCGATGGCGACGGCGTCGCCGAGGTGAGGACCACGTTGATCGCGGACCTCAACTCGCCGTTCGGGATGCAGCTTGTCGGCGATACGCTCTACGTCGCCGAGACCGACGCCTTGCGCGCTTACCCCTATCGCGAGGGCGATACCGCGATCGCCGGCAAGGGAACCAAGATCGCCGACCTGCCGGGCGGGCCGATCAACCATCACTGGACCAAGAACGTCGTCGCCGGGTCCAACGGCAAGCTCTATGTGACCGTCGGCTCGAACAGCAACGTCTCGGAAAACGGGATGGAGAACGAAGTCCGTCGCGCCGGAATCCTCGAGATCGATCCCGCGAGCGGGGCCAGCCGGGTGTTCGCCTCGGGGCTGCGCAATCCCAACGGGATGGACTGGGAGCCGACCACCGGCGCGCTGTGGACGGTCGCCAACGAGCGCGACGAAATCGGCGACGACGCTTCGCCCGATTACCTTACTTCGGTTCGCCCGGGCGGCTTCTACGGCTGGCCGTACAGCTACTGGGGGCGCCATGTGGACAAGCGCGCTTATCCGCCGCGTCCCGATCTGGTGGCGCGTGCGCTGCGTCCCGACTACGGCCTCGGCGTCCACACCGCTTCGCTCGGACTGACCTTCGCGCACGACAACGCGCTCGGCCCCCGCTTCGCTGAAGGCGCATTCGTCGGCCAGCACGGCTCGTGGAACCGCTCGCGACGCAGCGGTTACCAGGTGATCTTCGTGCCGTTCGCCGCCGGCAAGCCGAGCGGAATGCCGATCCCAGTACTCACCGGCTTCCTCGCCCCAAGCGGCAATTCGTACGGCCGGCCAGTCGGGGTCCAGGTCGACAAGCGCGGCGCGCTGCTCATCGCCGACGACGCGGGGAACGCGATCTGGCGGGTTACCGCCGCTCGTCCTCAGGCGTAAGCCGCCGTTCAAGCGCGGCGAAGGCGGCGGGCGCGCCCAGGTCGCCGAACGGCGAGAGTTGGCACATCAGCACGCCTGCGACCCGGGCGGCGGGGTCAATCCAGTAATAGCTGTTGAAAATCCCCGTTGACCCTGGCCGGCGCCGTCGTCCTCCTCCCAAAGCAACCCCCGACCGGGCCTTGCTCGTCGCCCAGACACCGCCGGGGGGGCCCAACCCTGGCGGTTTCGCGCCCGTCGCAGTTGCTCGACGCCGTGCTCGCGGCGGGCTCCGTCTCCGCCAACTACCTTTGATTTTATCAGCATTTTTAAGCGCCGCATGGGTTCGGTTCCCATAATCGTTCACCGGTAGAGGTTCCACTTGCGGGAGCTCACGCGGCAGGTTTGGCCTGACAATTGTCAAAAGCTGCCAGACAACAAACGGCCCAAGAACCGACAAGCAGGAATGCGCCCTACTTTCGGCCGTTCCGAGCTTACCACACATCGCTCGAAAGCCGACGATCCCGACCACGGCAAAAATAGCGTGTGCATACCCTCCGCGTGTTGATAGTCGGCGCGCATTGCGCTGACAACTCGCGCCTGTGGAGCGCTATGTAGCCTGATCAACGCAACGCCCCTGACGCTGTTTGTACCGCCCGCCGTGGCGCAATTGGTGCTCCGGGTCGAAGCACCGGCTGCGAGGGAGCACGCTCCGGCCTAGCGATCCCCGCCCCTATGAAGAAACAGAACCGAGATGGCGGCAACCCCAGCGAAGCCGGCGCCTGCGAGAAATGCCGCCGCTGGTCCCAGCGTCTCCCAAAGGAGTCCGGCCGTGAGGCTTGCAAGAAGCAGCGTCACGCCGGTCGCCAGGTTGAATACGCCGAACGCGGAACCGCGCAGCTCATCCGGGGAGCGTTCGGCGACGAGCTTGGCCATCAGTCCCTGCGTCAGCGCCATTTGCACGCCCCACAGCGCGATGCCGGTGAAGGCGCCGAGCAAGCCGGGGCCGAGCGCGAGCGCGAGATCCGCCGCAATGAGGCAAGCGAGCCCGCCCAGCAGCGGCACGCGCGCGTCCCGTTTGTCGGCCAGGACCCCCGCCGGGTAGGCACCGAGTGAATAGACAATGTTCATCACCACAAGGACGAGCGGTGCAAGCGCCAGCGGGAGTCCTTCGGCATGCGCCTTCAAAATCAGAAACGCTTCACTGAACCGTGCCATGGTGAAGACGACGCCGATCGCAACCACCTTGCAGAACGAGGCGTCCAGCCGGCGCAGATCAGCCAACCGCAGCGGCGGCCGCACGTCGCGTTCGGCAGGAACGGTCGGCCCATCGCCCACCCCGAACAGGACGAACAGCACCGAGATCACGGCAGGTATCGTCGCGATCCAGAAGATGGTCCGCATGTCGTTGGCGAGCAGCGCCATGAGCGCAATCGCGGCAAGGGGGCCCAGGAAGGCCCCGACGGTGTCGAGCGCCTGGCGAAGGCCATAGGCGCGGCCGCGAATGGCCAGCGGCGTCACATCGGCCACTAGCGCGTCGCGCGGCGCGCCCCGCAATCCTTTCGCTGCCCGATCGATGAAGCGCGCGCCGAACACGACGGCCGGGCTCCCCGCAAGCGCAAAGAGCGGCTTCGACAACGCGCCGAGCCCGTAACCCGCCAGGATCAGCGGCTTTCGCCGTCCGAGCCGGTCCGATACATAGCCCGAAAAGACCTTCGCGATCGACGCCGTCGCCTCCGCAACGCCGTCGATCAGCCCAACCAGCGCGACACTCGCACCCAGCGTCACGGTCAGAAACAACGGCAGCAGCGCGTGAATAATTTCGGACGAAATATCCATGAACAAGCTGACGAAGCCAAGCACCCAAACGGTGCGTGGAATTGGGGAGCGACTGCGCACGGCTGCTCCAATATGCGTTGGATCCGCAATGTCGTATAGAATTCTGACACCGTTATGTCGGGTGCCGGGGATCATCGGCTAGGATCGGCAGGACTCTTCCGGTCCATCTCCAGCCCATCCGCTAAGCGCCCAATCTTAGCCGATCTCCAGATCGCCGGGGGCGCCCAATACAAGCCACTCTTTTAACGATCCAACTGCATCAAGGTACCGCACTCTGACGGCCGGAACGAAGCTCTACGATTGGATTGCGCTTGGGCAGTATCTCCGGAAAACTGACGTTTCACTGGCGAATACCAAAGGTGAACACCGAAGGCAGTCGGTTGTGCCCCCTGAGATTAGCTCGCAGTGTTCGACGGTAACGCGACTGGCACAGCCTCGTTGCCGCTGGGCAGCAGAGCGACCAGCATGGCGGTAAGGTCGGTGTCGCTATAGGGCTTCATCAGGACTGGCCGGGCGAGAAACCGCGCGTCGATACCTTGCGCGTTATATCCGGTGGAAAACAGGAACGGGACACCGTCGTTCGCCAACACGTCGGCCACGCCATAGCTCGTCTCATGCCCGAGATTGAGGTCGAGCATCGCGATGTCGAACCGTTGCCCGCTGATCAGGTCGAACGCTTGCGCGCACGTCGCGGCAGCCGCGACTTCGTTGCAGCCGAGGTCTGCGAGGACGGCCTCGATGTTCCACAGCACCATCATCTCGTCCTCAACGACGAGAATTCGGCGGCCAGACAGGGCGTTATTCAACCGCTATTCCCTCGGCCGGCAGATCGATCAAGCAGGCGACCCCTTCGCGGCGATACTCAAGCCTGACCGTTCCGCCAAGTTCGTGAGACAGTCCGCGTTCAAGGACCTGCGAGCTGAACCCCTTATGATCGGGCGGCGTTACCGGCGGCCCGCCACTTTCGTGCCACCGGATGTTTAGCTGGTCGCCGCCGGTCGCGGCGTTGATCAACCAGTCGGCCGCGACAATGCCGGCATCGTTCGACAACGCGCCGTATTTGACCGCATTTGTGGCCAGTTCATGAAAGGCGATCCCCAGCGCCAGCGTCGCCTTGGGCGGCAGCCGAACGTCGGGACCGGCGATCCGGAAGCGCGCAGCCAAGCCGTCCGCAGCGCGGAACGGCTCGAGCGCCGCGTCGAAAACGTCACGGAGGTTCGCCCCTTCCCAGTTCTGGTGGCTGAGCAGGTCATGCGACCGTGACAGGGCAAAAATCCGCGATTCGATCGTTTCGCGGATGACGGCCAGGTCTGTGGCGCCGCGCAGCGCCTGGCGAGTAATCGACTGGACCGTCGCCAGGGTGTTTTTGACACGGTGGTTGAGTTCGTCGATCAGCATCTCGCAGTGCGCCTGCTTTTCACGATCGCTGGTGTGATCGACAAGCGAAAGGAAATGCTGGACGACCACGCCGTCGTCGTCGGTGACGGGGCTGATGAACAGCGCTGCGCAGAACACCGTCCCATCGTCGCGCTTGAACGAAATCTCGGGTTCGCTGT
>Ga0136633_1000189_pt1 | contig 46839 bp, 49 predicted proteins | sample AntDrymeUQ832206_2_FD_105494 | JGI IMG/M metagenome (GOLD analysis project Ga0136633, IMG submission 105494) | Polar desert sand microbial communities from Dry Valleys, Antarctica - metaG UQ83 (22.06) | ecosystem: Environmental > Terrestrial > Soil > Desert | place: Antarctica: Dry Valley... | reverse complement strand
CGATGATCGGCGGCTTCGGCAACTGGTTCGTGCCGCTGATGATCGGCGCGCCCGACATGGCGTTCCCGCGGATGAACAACATCTCGTTCTGGCTGACTGTCGCCGGGTTCATCTCGCTGTGCACTTCGCAGTTCATGCCGGGGGATGCGACCGGTATGGGCGCGGGGACCGGGTGGACGGTCTATGCCCCGCTGTCGACCAGCGGGTCGCCCGGGCCGGCCACCGACTTCGCGATCTTCAGCCTTCACCTCGCCGGCGCCGCCTCGATCATGGGGGCGATCAACTTCATCACCACGATCTTCAACATGCGCGCGCCGGGCATGACGCTGCACAAGATGCCGCTGTTCGTATGGTCGATCCTGGTCACGGCGTTCCTCCTGCTCCTGGCGCTGCCGGTGCTGGCCGCGGCGATCACCATGCTGATCACCGACCGCAACTTCGATACGACATTCTTCGACGGGTCGCGCGGCGGCGACCCGATCCTGTACCAGCACCTGTTTTGGTTCTTCGGCCATCCCGAGGTGTACATCATGATCCTGCCGGGGTTCGGCATGGTCAGCCAGATCGTCGCCACCTTCAGCCGCAAGCCGGTGTTCGGCTACCTCGGCATGGCGTACGCGATGGTCGCGATCGGCGCGGTCGGGTTCATCGTCTGGGCGCACCACATGTACACCGTGGGCCTCGACGTGAACACGAAGATGTATTTCACCGCGGCGACCATGGTCATCGCGGTGCCCACGGGCGTGAAGATCTTCAGCTGGATCGCCACGATGTGGGGCGGATCGATCGAGTACAAGAGCCCGATGGTCTGGGCGCTGGGCATGATCTTCCTGTTCACCGTCGGCGGCGTCACCGGGGTCTATCTCGCCAACGGCGGGATCGACGACGTCGTCCACGACACCTACTTCGTCGTCGCGCACTTCCACTACGTGCTGTCGATGGGCGCGGTGTTCTCGCTCTTCGCGGCGTTCTACTACTGGTTCCCCAAGATGAGCGGGCGGATGCACTCCGAACTGCTCGCGCACCTGCACTTCTGGGGCTTCTTCATCGGCGTGAACGTGATTTTCTTCCCGCAGCACTTCCTCGGGCTGCAGGGCATGCCGCGCCGTTACCCCGACTATGCCGAAGCCTATTCGTACTGGAACGACATCAGCTCGCTCGGCTACGTCATCATGGCCGGCTCTATGGTGTTCTTCTTTGTGAACATCATCTACGCGTTCGCCGCGGGCAAGAAGGCGCCGGCCAACTACTGGGGCGAAGGCGCGACTACGCTCGAGTGGAGCCTGTCGAGCCCGCCGCCGTTCCACCAGTTCGAAACGCTGCCGGTGATCGACGACGACCACGATTACCACAACCACCTGCCCAAGGACCCCGCGCCCGCAACGGCCTGAGCGTCACCGCCGACCAATCACCAAGGCGGCCGGTCCGAAAGGGCCGGCCGTTTGCTTTGAAGGACCGCTGATGCCCGAAATGCGCCAGATCGACACCGGCGACGCGACCCTGCGCTGTGCGATCCAAGGAACCGGTCCGCTGGCGATCTTCGTCCATGGATTTCCCGAAAGCTGGTATTCGTGGCGACACCAGTTGGGCCCGGTCGCCGCGGCCGGCTTCACCGCCTGCGCGATCGACGTGCGCGGATATGGCGGGTCGGACAAGCCGCCCGAAGTGGCCGACTATGCGATGCAAGAAATCGTCGGCGATCTCGTCGGGTTGGCTAAGGTGCTGCAGCCCGATGCGCCCGCGATCCTCGTCGGGCACGACTGGGGCGCGCCGATCGTGTGGAATTCGGCGCTGACCCATCCCGAGCGTTTCAGTGCCGTGGCCGGGCTGTCGGTGCCCTTTGCCGGGGTGCCTAACCGCCCGTTCACCGACGTGTTCCGCGAGCATTTCACTTCGCAGGGCCGGTTCTTCTACCAGGAATACTTCCAGCAGCCGGGCGTTGCCGAGGCCGAGGCGGAGGCCGATCCGCGCGGCTTCGTCCACCGGATGATGTATTCGATCAGCGGCGACGTGGCGCCGGGCAACTACTGGGACAAGCCGCTCGGCGCGACCTTCCTCGAAGGCCTGCCCGACCCGCAACCGGTGCCGTGGCTGACCGACGAGGACACCGCGTTTTATGGCGGCGAGTTTGCCGCCAATGGCTTTCGCGGTCCGCTCAACCGCTACCGCAACCACGAGCGCGACTACGAATGGCTACAGGGCTGGAAGGGCCAGCGGATCGAGCAGCCGTGCCTGTTCATCGGCGGGGATCGCGACCCCGCGACCACGCTGTTCGGCGCGGTCGCCGACCCGGTGGCGATGATGCGCATGTTCGCGCCCAAGGTGGAGGGTCACGTGCTGCCCGGCGTCGGCCACTGGACCCAGCAGGAACAGCCCGAACAGGTCAACGACTTGCTGATCGACTGGCTCGCACGTCTCCCTGGTTGAGCGGGAGAAACTAAGCGTTTTCCTACAGTGTGTGCGTTGTGGCAGCGTGCGCGAATGAAACCGTTCGACCCTTCGATTGCCAGTCCCCGATGCGCGCCGGTGTCCGAATCCGGACTTTTGCTCCAGGACAGTGTGCCAAGTGTGCCAAGTCCAACATCGGTTCACCGGACCGGGGCCCACAATGAACGGGCATAACGCTTTCCTCCTTCCCCGCCGCTCCCTATAGGCCCGCGCAGCCCCATGGCCGACTCTGCCGCCCTCTACCTGCCGACCGACTGGCGCGATTTCCTGTCGCTGACCAAGCCGCGCGTGATGAGCCTGGTGATCTTCACCGGCTTGTGCGGCCTGCTCGCGGCGCCCGGAGACATCCACCCCGTGATCGGGTTTACCGCGGTGCTGTGCATCGCGCTCGGCGCGGGCGGGGCGGCGGCGCTCAACCAGTGGTGGGAAGCCGACCTCGACGCCGGGATGAAACGCACCGCGGGCCGTCCGATCCCCGCCGGACGCCTGCGCGGGATCGATGCGCGCGACTTCGGACTGGTGCTGTCGGGCGCATCGGTGATGGTCATGGGCGTCGCGGTCAACTGGCTCGCGGCGGCGATCCTGGCGGTCTCGATCGTCTATTACGCGGTGATCTACACCATCTGGCTGAAACCCCGCACGCCGCAGAACATCGTCATCGGCGGCGGCGCGGGAGCGTTTCCGCCGATGATCGGGTGGGTCGCGGTGACCGGCGACGTCACGCTGATGCCGGTGCTGCTGTTCGCGATCATCTTCTTCTGGACCCCGCCGCACTTCTGGGCGCTCGCGCTGTTCGTGCAGACCGATTACGCCAAGGTCGGCATTCCGATGATGCCGGTGGTCAAGGGCGAGGCAAGCACCCGGCGGCAAATCCTCGGCTATTCGTTGGTCCTCCTGCCAATCGCCGCCGCGCCGTGGTTCATCGGTGAAACCGGGGCGATTTACGGCGGGGCGGCGGTGCTGCTGAGCCTCACGTTCCTGTTCCTCGCCGCGCCGGTCGCGCTGCGCCGGGCGGGGCCGGGCGATCCGATGAAGCCCGAAAAGCGATTGTTCGGCTTCAGCATTCTCTACCTCTTCGCGCTGTTCGCAGGCCTGGTTGCGGACCGCGCCTATTACGGGCAGGGCGCGTTCGCATGACCCCTGAGGAAGAGATCGAGTTCAAGCGCCGCCGCAAAGGGCGCAATACCGCGCTGGCGCTGGTGCTGCTGTTCTTCGTGATCCTGTTCTACGCGATCACCTTCGTCCAATTCGGTAAGTGATGGCCACCGCGCCGCTCAATCGTTCCGGCCTCCAGCGCAACAACGCCCGCGTGGGGTTGTATGCCGCGCTGTTCGCGCTCGCCATGCTCGGCGTAGGCTACGCCGCGGTGCCGCTCTACCGCATCTTCTGCCAGGTGACCGGGTTCGGCGGCACCACCCAGCGCGCGACCGAGGGCGACGCGCTCGCCGCGGAGGCGGCCGGGGCGAAGGCCGCCGGGGCGACCGTCTCGGTGCGCTTCGACGCCAATATCGACCCCGACATGCCGTGGACCTTCAAGCCCGAGCAGGTGACCCAGACGGTCCGCCTCGGCCAGCGCCAGATGGCGTTCTATTACGCGAAAAACAACTCGGACAAGCCGGTCAGCGGCACCGCCAGTTTCAACGTCTCTCCGGTGCAAACCGGAGCGTATTTCAACAAGATCCAGTGCTTCTGTTTCACCGAGCAGACCCTGCATCCGGGGCAGGAGGTGGTGATGCCGGTGCTGTTCTTCGTCGATCCGGCGATCCGCGACGACGCCAACGCCGCGCCGGTCGAACAGATCACCCTGAGCTACACTTTCCACCGCTCGGATACGCCGCCGCAATAGCCCACTGGACCAGGCCGCGACGCCGCATTATGGGCCGCGATGCAACCTACGCTCGATGAGCCGCACGATTAGGGACGAGTATCCGCATGGCCGGCGCCAAGAACCACCAGTACCACATCCTGCCGCCCGACATCTGGCCGCTGATCGGCTCGATCTCGGCGCTGACTTTCACCAGCGGCATGGTGCTGTTCATGCACGAGCTGGCCAATGCCTGGCTGGTGCTGGGCCTCGGCGTTGCCGGGCTGATCGCTACCTTCTTCAGCTGGTTCTCGAACGTCGTGCAGGAGGCCCAGGCGGGCGATCACACCCCGGTCGTCCAGCTGCACCTGCGCTATGGCATGATCCTGTTCATCGCCTCCGAAGTGATGTTCTTCGTCGGCTGGTTCTGGGCGTTCTTCGACTTCGCGCTGTTCCCCAGCACCCTTTCCGAGATCGTCGGCGGCCAGTTCCCGCCCAAGGCGATCGAGGCGGTGATGGACCCGTTCGACCTGCCGCTGCTCAACACTCTGATCCTGCTGTGTTCGGGCACCACGGTCACCTGGGCGCACCATTCATTGATTCACGGCGACCGCGACGGACTGAAAAAGGGCCTGTGGCTGACGATCCTGCTGGGCGTGCTGTTCACCAGCATCCAGGCCTACGAATACGCCCACGCGCCGTTCAACTTCGGCGAGAACCCCTACGGCTCGGCGTTCTACATGGCGACCGGCTTCCACGGGTTCCACGTGCTGGTCGGGACGATTTTCCTGATCGTGTGCCTGGTGCGGACCTACAAGGGCCACTTCACCCCGCAGCAGCACTTCGGGTTCGAAGCGGCGGCGTGGTATTGGCACTTCGTCGACGTGGTGTGGCTGTTCCTGTTCGTCGCCGTCTACGTCTGGGGCGGCTGGGGCGCGCCGATCCACTGATGACGAACATGGTCGGTTGGCATCTTGCCCAGGCGAATATCGGCCGGCTGGTCGCGCCCGCGGACGATCCGCGCGTCGCCGAATTCTTCGCTGCGCTCGACCGCGTCAACGCGCTGGCCGAGGAAACGCCGGGCTTCGTCTGGCGGCTCAAGGACGAGACCAACAACGCGATGTCGATCGGGCCGACGCCCGACCCACGCGTGGCGATCAATATGTCGGTGTGGCACGATGCCGACGCGCTGTTCGACTTCGTCTATCGAAGCGCCCACACGCCCATCATGGCGCGGCGGCGTGAGTGGTTCGAACGCTGGGACGGCGCCTTTCAGGTGCTGTGGTGGCTCGAGGCCGGCACCATCCCGACGGTCGAGGATGCCCTCGCGCGGCTGTGGCTGCTCGAGCGCTACGGCCCGAACCCGCGCGCCTTCACTTTCAAGGCGCGCTTCCCCGCGCCGGGCCTGGGCGGGCCCCCGATCGACCACATTCCCGATCCCTGGTGCGTCGGCACCGCCTAGCGCAAATGCCTCGCATGACCCGCCGCGTGCCGCCCCTGCCGACGATCGTAGTGCTGCTCGCGGTCGCCACCATGATCGCGTTGGGCTTCTGGCAGTTGCGCCGCCTGGCCGAGAAAGAAGCCCTGCTCGCGCGCTACGAACGGGTTGCCAGCATGTCGTCCGACGTGCCCTGGCCGCGCGGGTCCGCGGAAGTCGAGCGCGCGCTCTACCGCCACAGCACGGTCGATTGCGCGCAGGTCCGCTCGGTCGCGGCGCGCGCGGGCCATTCGCAAAGCGGCGAGACCGGCTGGGCGCACGTCGCCCGCTGCGCGCTGGCCGGCGGGGGTGAGGCGCAGGTGGCGCTGGGCTGGTCGCGCGAACCGCGCTCGCCGGCGTGGTCGGGAGGCCAGGTCGGAGGTTTCATCGGACCGTATGGCGAAGGGGTGAAGCTGGTCGCCGCACCGCCGCGGGCCGGCCTCGCGCAACTGGCGCTGCCCGATCCGCGCGACATCCCCAACAACCATTTGTCCTATGCCGTGCAGTGGTTCCTGTTCGCCGCCACCGCGTTGGTGATCTACGCGCTCGCGCTGCGCGGCCGGTGGCGCGCTAGGCCGCGCTAAAGCCGCGCTTGCTTGCCGCTGCGCGCCCGCACGGCTAGGCGCGGCAGCCGATGGATTACGTCTCCACCCGCGGCAATGCCCCCGTGCTCGATTTTGAGGGCGTGACACTGGCCGGGCTGGCGAGCGACGGCGGGCTTTACCTCCCGCGCGAGTGGCCGCGCTTCAGCGCCGACGAGATCGCCGCGATGCGCGGGCTGCCCTACCACGAGCTCGCTGCGACCGTCATGGCGCCATTCGTCGCCGGCAGTCTCACTTTCGATGAGCTTTTCAGCATGTGCCAAGCGACATATTGCGGCGAGTTCTCGCATGCCGCGGTGACGCCGCTGGTGCAGCTCGATGAGCAACATTGGCTGCTCGAACTGTTCCACGGGCCGACCCTCGCCTTCAAGGACATCGCGCTGCAACTTCTAGGCCGGCTGTTCGAGACTTTCCTCGCGCGCCGGGGCGGTCACCTGACCATAGTCGGCGCGACCAGCGGGGATACCGGCAGCGCGGCGATCAGGGCGGTCGCCGGGCGCGAGCGGATCGATATCTTCATGCTCCACCCCAAGGGCCGCGTCAGCGACGTACAGCGCCGCCAGATGACGACCATCATGGCGCCCAACGTGCATAACATCGCGATCGATGGCAGTTTCGACGATGCCCAGGCGATGGTGAAGCGCATGTTCGCCGACCAGGCGTTGAGCGGCCGATTTCACATCGCGGCGGTCAATTCGATCAACTGGGCGCGGCTGATGGCGCAGGTGGTGTACTATTTCGCCGCCGCGCTGCAGCTCGGAGCGTCCGGGCGAAAGGTTGCCTTCAGCGTGCCGACGGGCAATTTCGGCGATGTCTTTGCGGGCTATGTCGCCGCTCAGATGGGTTTGCCCGTCGAGCGGCTGATCGTTGCAACTAACGTCAACGACATTCTCCACCGCGCGCTTTCGAGCGGCGATTACTCGGCCGGGGCGGTCATTCCGACCGCCGCGCCGAGCATGGACATCCAGGTCAGTTCCAACTTCGAGCGACTGCTGTTTTGTGAAGGCGGCCGCGACGCGAAGGCGCTCGCGGAGCAGATGGGCAGGTTTGAAGCAACGCGCGCCATGCAGCTCACAAGCACCCAGCGGGAAGGCGCCTTTCGCCTGCTGCACAGCCTGTCAGTCGACGCCAGCGAGATGAACGAAGCGATGTTGTGGGCGCACAGCGCGGCCGGCCAGGTGATCGATCCGCATACCGCGATCGGCCTCTCCGCCGCGCGGCAACTGGTGCTTGCCGACGAAATCGATCCGTTCACTACTGTGGTGACCCTTGCCACCGCGCACCCGGCGAAGTTTCGTGACGCGGTCGAACGCGCCACCGGCCAGCGCCCGCAAGTGCCCGCGCGCATCGGTGACCTGTTCGCGCGCGAGGAACGCTACGACGCGCTACCCGGCGATTTTGACGCGGTGTGCGCCTATGTCGCCGAACGGGCGACGCCGGCCGCCTGATGGCCGAGCTTGCCGAACAGCCGTTGATCCTCGCCGGAGAAGGCTGGGTCGAATACGGCCTTGTCGACAGCGGCCATGGCCGCAAACTCGAACGCTACGGCCCGCACCGCTTCATCCGGCCCGAGCCGCAAGCGATGTGGGCGCCGCGTCTGCCCGATTGGAGCGCCGACGGCGAATTCGTCCCCGGCAGCGACGAGGACGGCGGCGGCAAATGGCGCTTCGACCGCCCGGTGCCGGCCGATGGCTGGCCGCTCGCGTGGGACGATGTGCGGTTCACCGCGCAATGCACTCCGTTCCGGCACCTCGGGTTCTTCCCGGACATGGCGCCGGTGTGGGACTGGATGCGCGAACGCCTCGCCGACCAAGTGGAGGCGCAGACTCTCAACCTGTTTGGTTACACCGGCGTCGGGACGCTGGCGCTCAGCGCCCGCGGCCCGGTGACTCACGTCGACGCGAGCAAGAAGTCGGTCGCCCAGGCGCGCGACAACGCCGCGCTCTCGGGCCTGGACGGCCAACCGGTCCGCTGGCTGGTCGATGACGCCGCCAAGTTCACCGCGCGAGAGGTCCGGCGCGGCAAGCGCTACGACGGGATCATCCTCGATCCGCCCAAGTTCGGCCGCGGGCCGGAGGGCGAGGTGTGGCGGCTCCAGGACGGGCTCCCCGGTCTGGTCGCCGATTGCCGCCGGCTGCTCGATGCCGACAGCCGGTTCCTGTTCCTCACCGTCTATGCCGTGCGCATGAGCAGCCTGGCGCTCGGCGGGCTGCTGGCGGAGCTGTTCGCCGACCTGCCCGGCACAATCGAACACGGCGATCTTGGGGTGCGCGAGGATGGCCGGGATGGCCGCCTGCTGCCCACCGCGATCTTCGCGCGCTGGTCCAATCCGGGGTAAGCGCGTCCCATGGCCGATTCGCTGATCCTCGAAGTCGCCGACCTGCAGGTCGATGTCCTCACCGGCATCTATTCGGAGGAGACCGGCAAGCCGCAGCCGCTGCGCATTTCGGTGTCGGCGCGGCTCAAGCCGGCCCATTGCTACAAGCCCGACACGCCGCTCAGCGCCAGCAAGAACTACATGGACCTCAAGTTCGCCGCGACCGAGGCGCTGACGCCGGGCCTGCACTTCAAGCTGATCGAATCGGTCGCCGACCATATCGCCGACACGCTGTTTGTCTCCGATGCGCGGGTCGAGGCGGTCACGGTCAAGATCGTCAAGCTCGCCATCGCCGAGGGGCACGAGGCGATCGGCATGACGCTCACCCGCGAGCGGGGCGGGTGAGCCAGGCGACGCTGCGGATCGAGACGCTGCCCGCCGGCGCGCTCGAGGCGGCGGCGGCGTTTCATCGCGAATGGCTGGAGCAGGCCCAGGCGATTCTGGCCGGCGACTGCACGGTGCTGGCGATCGTCGTGCCCGCCGCCCCCTACGATCACGCCGACTGGCGCCGCGCGGCGGTGCGCGATCTTGCTCGAGCCCACGCACCCAAGCGCGTCAATTTGGTGGCGGGCGACGATGGGGCCGCGATCGCTGCGACGCTGGACTTCCTCGCCCGCGCGCCCGGGGTGACCGGGCAGTTACTGCAAGTCGGTGGCCAAGAGGGCGGCGATCCGGCAAGCTAGCGGCGATGCTCGTCGATCAGTTCCAGCGCCGGATCACCTATCTGCGCCTGTCGGTGACGGACCGGTGCGACTTGCGCTGCGCCTATTGCATGCCGCGCGACATGCGCTTCCTGCCGCGCAGTGAAGTGCTGTCGCTCGAGGAATTGCACTGCCTCGCGCTGGCGTTCATCGCGCGCGGGGTGCGCAAGATCCGGCTGACTGGCGGCGAACCGCTGGTCCGGCGCGATGTGATCGACCTCGTCCGCGCGGTGGGGCGCAAGCTGGATGATGGGCTCGACGAACTGACGCTGACCACCAACGGCACCCAGCTGGCCCAGCATGCCGATGCCCTGGCCGCGGCCGGGGTACGCCGGGTCAACGTGTCGCTCGACACACTCGACCGCGCCAAGTTCGCCGAACTGACCGGGGCCGACCGGTTGCCGCAGGTGCTCGAAGGGATTGCCGGGGCGCGCGCGGCGGGGCTGAAGGTCAAGCTCAACACGGTCGCGCTGCGCGGGACCAACCAGGGCGAACTGCCCGAGCTGATCGCGTGGGCGCACGGCCAAGGGCACGAGGTCACCTTGATCGAGGTCATGCCGCTGGGCGAGATCGCCGCCGAGCGTAGCGACCAGTTCCTGCCGCTCGACCAGGTTCGCGGCTTGTTGCAGGCGCGCTGGACCCTGACGCCGTCCGTCCACCGCACCGGCGGACCGGCGCGCTACTGGGACGTCGCCGAAACCCGTGGGCGGATCGGCCTGATCACCCCGCTCAGCGAGAATTTCTGCGAAGGCTGCAACCGGGTGCGGGTGACCGCCACGGGGCAGATGTTCCCGTGCCTCGGCGGCAGTGAAATGATCGATCTGCGGACGGCATTGCGCGGGCCGGAAGCCGACTTGGCGCTCGACGCGGCGCTGGACCGGGCGATGCGGCTCAAGCCCGAACGGCACCGCTTCGAGATCGCCGCCGGGGCGCCTCCCGCTTTGGCGCGGCATATGTCGGTTACCGGCGGCTAGTCTCGGAAGTTCAAATTCGGCCGCGCAGGCGGGCCAGCACTGCGTCCTGGTCCGCGACCAGCGCTTCCACTGCCCCCCGGGCCTTGCCCACCGCCTCGCGCGGGCCCGGCTCGACGTTAGAATCGACCCACAGCACATCGAGCTCGGCCAGTGCGATCGCCGCGCGGCTGCGCAGCGAATCGAGATCCGCCAGCGCGACCTGCGCCGCGGCCCAGCTATCGCTTCCGGTCGCGCCCGACGCGCCCGCGAGCCGCGTGGCCACGGGGGTCGCGGCGGCGAATTCGGCGTGAGCAGCCGCGGCGTCGCGTTCGAGATTGGCGAGCCGCTGGGAGAGATCGGCGCTGGGGGCCATGGGAGCCGGCGGGGCCGCCTCGGCGGTGTCCGGAGCGAAGGTGCCCTCGACGCGCTCGGCCGGGCGCTGGGCGAGCGAGGGAAAATCCCCGGTGCTCGCGCAGGCGGCGACAAGTGCGGCGGGCGCGAGAGCGAGAATGCGGTGCAGGGCGATCACGCCGATGTCCTTAGCACGGCGCGCGGCGGGGGAAAGTGCCGCGCTGAATCGGGTGCTCAAGCTGGCCACAGGGGCGTTGACTTGACCGGGCCTTTCCCTTAACGGCGCTCATCTTTCCGGGACCCTCTGGGGTTTCCCGGTCTCGTCGCCTTGCGGGGCGGCCACACACATAAGCGGAAGTGAATTACCCATGTTCGCAGTAGTGCGTACGGGCGGCAAGCAGTACCGGGTTGCCGCTGGAGACAAGATCGCGGTCGAAAAGCTGGCGGGCGACGCCGGCGATACGATCACGCTGGGTGATGTCCTGCTCGCCGGCGACGGCGACAAGATCGCCGACGCGGCCAAGACCGTTGTCTCGGCCGAGATCATCGCTCAGGCGAAGAGCGAAAAGGTCATCGTCTTCAAGAAGCGCCGCCGGCACAACTATCGCCGCAAAGCCGGCCACCGCCAGCAGATAACCTTGCTGCGGATCGTCGCGGTCGGCGATTCGAAGATCGAGAAGAAGGCTGCGCCGGAGGCTGAAGCCGCGCCGCAGGCTGAAGCAGCGCCCAAGGCGGAAGTTGCGCCCAAGACCGAAACTCCGAAGGCCGCGCCCAAGGCGAAGGCCACCGAGCCCGCTAAGAGCGTCGAGCCCACGAAGGTTGCCAAGTCAAAGGCTGCGGCCCCGGTCAAGGACACCGGCACCGCCGGTGAAGGCCAGGTCGATGCGGCCCCCGCCCAGAAAGCTCCCGCCAAGAAGGCGGCTTCCAAGAAGCCGGCCGCCAAGAAGACCGACAAGTAAGCGAGTAGGACGAGACCATGGCACATAAAAAAGCAGGCGGTTCGTCCCGCAACGGCCGCGACAGCGCGGGCCGCCGGCTCGGCGTCAAGAAATTCGGCAGCCAGGAAGTGATTCCGGGCAACATCATCGTGCGCCAGCGCGGCACCAAGTTCTATCCCGGCGTCGGCGTCGGCATGGGCAAGGACCACACGCTGTTCGCACTGACCGGAGGCCGCGTCCGATTCCATTCGGGCAAGCTCGGCCGCAAATATGTTTCGGTCGACATGATGGCCCAAGCCGCGGAATAACCGGACGGACCGATAACGGGGCCGTCCACGGGATGGCCCCCCGCCGGGACTCGAAAACCGGCACTCAGAGGGAGATGGGGCCAGCCCGAGCAATCGGGAGGCTCAATCTCCCTCTTGTCGTATCTCCCTCACCGCTCGCCGCTTTCACGAACGGCGCAATGAGAGTGTCACGCGGTTGCCATAGCGGGCAGGCGCGGACGAGGAGGAGAAGGCACGTGTTCCATCGCACCGAGAGGCTGTTCCTGCGGCCCGCCTGGCCCGAGGACTGGGAGGCGGTGCTCGGCGGCATCGCCGACGAAGGCGTGGTGATGAATCTCGCTCGCGCGCCGTGGCCCTATGGCCCCGACGAGGCGCGGGACTTCGTGTCGCGCGGGCAGGACTCGTGCCGCCCCTCCTTTTTGCTCATCCGCTCGGCTGATGGCCAGGCGATCGGCTGCGCGGGGCTGGGCGACCATAATGGCGAACTCGAGCTTGGTTACTGGATCGCGCGGGCGTTCTGGGGGCAGGGCTATGCCACCGAGGCGGGCGCGGGCGTGCTGGAGATCGCGCGCCTGCTCGGCCACGCTCGGGTGCACGCGGGCCACTTCACCGACAACCCCGCCTCGGGCCGGGTGCTGCGCAAGCTCGGCTTCGTGCCAACCGGGCAGGTGACGGCGCGGATGAGCTGCGCGCGCGGCCATGCGGTGCCGGCGGTCGAGTACGTGCTCGATCTGGCCGAGGCGGACGGCCGGCAAATGCGGGCGGCTTAGGCCGCGTTTGCAATCAAAATGTCGTCATCCCCGCGAAGCGGGGACCCAGCTCTTGCCGCTGGAGAGGGGTCCCCGCCGCGCGGGGATGACAAACTCTGTGGGAGGAGGGATCAAGCCGGCAGCAGCGCGTCGGAAAAGTCGCCTTCGTACTTGGCGATCAGGTGCCGGTCGTCCTCGTTCCACGGGTGGAAGCCGCGGAGGAAGAACGCCAGCCACGGGCGCGCGATGCGGCGCAGGAAGCCAGGGCGGACCAGCAGGTATGACCAGATCTTCGCCTTCACCTTCCACCCGGTCATCCCGTCCTGAGCGAGCAGGTCCTGCATGTCCTTGACCCGGTTGAAGATGAAACGGCGGGTGACGATCACCATCATCAGGCTCTTGACCTTCCAGCGCTTCCACCGGCTCCACTCACGGGTGGCGTGGAGCCAGGTGTCGTAGGCCACGCCCTTGTGCTCGATCTCTTCCGCCGAGTGCCAGCGCCAGATGTCGCCCAGGTCGCCGTCGGCTCCGGCAAGGTGCGCGGGATTGGCGAGCAGCTCATGGCCGAACATCGCGGTGAAGTGCTCGAGCGCCATTGTCGTGGCGAGGTTGAGCACCTCGGGACGGCCCTTGGTCAGTGCGAGCATCTCGCCCACCCGCCGGTCGATAAAGCCGACCTTGTACCCACTCGCCTCGGCAAGCTTGTTGAGCACGATATGCTCGCGGGTGTGGTTGATCTCCTGCTTCACGAACGCGCGGATTTCGCCGGTCAACTTGGGGCTGGCGCCGTCGCGGAAGGCCTTGACCGATTCGATGAAGAACGCCTCGCCGCGCGGGAAGGTCGCGCTAAGCGCGTTGAACCAGGCGGTCGCGATCGGATCGCCGTTCAACCACCAGCGCTTGGGCTCCGCCCCGCGCAGGAAGCGGCGGTCGCGCACGACAATATTGAGATCGGCGGGCGTGGGGGTCGTTTCCAGGTCGAACGGGGCGGGCGCGTTCATCGCAAGACTTCTCCGTGACAACTGACAGTGATGTAAGTAGATGATAACTGACATCAGTGTCAATAAGGAAAAGTTGCCGCCGCCCCTATCCCGGCCTAGTCCGGATGCAATGATAGTTCGCAAGAGATGGAGCCCGGAAGAATCGCGCAGCGCGGCGCTCGAGGCAGCACGAGTACTGCTGATCGAGACCGGGCCGCAGTCGGTCACGTTGAAAGCAGTGGCGGGCCGCATCGGGCGCACCCACGCCAACCTGCTGCACCACTTCGGATCGGCATCGGGCCTGCAGAAGGCGCTCGCCAAGCACCTGGCCGAAACCGTTTGCGCGACGATCAAGGACGCTGTGCGTGCTACCCGGGCCGGGCTCGCCCATCCGCGAGAGGTCGTCGACCTGACGTTTGACGCGTTCGACCGGGAAGGCGCCGGCGCGCTCGCCAGCTGGATGCTGCTGACCGGCAACGAGGATGCGCTGGACCCGATCGTCGAGACGATCCACCAACTGATCGACGACATCGCGCCCGAAGAGGCGGCGCATCTCGACACTCCCCTGGCGCTGCAGGAGAACACCCTGACGCTGGTGCTGCTCGCGCTCGGCGACGCGCTGATGGGCCGCCCGCTGGCGCGCTCACTCGGGCTGCCGGAGACGGCGGCACGCGACCGCGCGGAGCAGCTGCTGGTCAGCTCGCTCCAGCGCGCGCCGACCGAGGCGTCTTAGCCCGCGCTCGTCAGAAAGCTCCGGGCATTTCGCGCTGGGCGGCGTTGGGCTGATCGGGGCGCAGCGGCTCGCGCCCCGGCGCCACCGATAGCGCGCGCTGACCATCCGACGAGGTGATCGCGGTGCAGGCCCGCCCGGCGAGGAAGTCCAGCGCCGCCTTGATCGCCGACTCGTTCGGGTCCCCAAGCGGACGGCTGATGTCGTCGGCTGCCGCGCAGGTGCGCGGGAACACGCTGGCAAGGCCGGTGTAGTACTCGCCCTGACGGCTGGCGTTCTCGAGCTTAAATGATGTTACCCTAATGCGGTCGTCGCATTCGGCGCGGTCGAATGCGGACTGGCCCACCGGCTTGCCGAAGGTGTTGGCCCCCACCAGCGCGGTGTTGTTGCCCAGATAGGGAATGAAGGCATTTGCCAGCAATTCGCTGGCCGACGCGGTGCCCGAATAGCCGATAAATGCGATCTTGGTGGCCGCTATGGCTTGCGGCTGCGCGGCGAAATTCTTGACCGAATTGTTAGACGCCTTGCTGTCGCGGAAAGTGGTGCGGCTGAACACCTGGCCCACTTTGTCGGCCGCGAGCAGATCGCCAAACAGTTCGGCGGTTCGCACAAGACCGCCGCCGTTGTAGCGCAAGTCGACGATGACCTCGGTCACCCCTTGGGCGCGGAAATCGGCGAAAGCTGCCCGCAAGTCGGCGTCGGCCGTGTCGATGAAGGTTCGCAGGTTGAGGTAGCCGACTTTCTTACCGCCATCGTTGATAACCAACGCGCCGTAGCGGTTCGATACCGGATCGAGCGTGAAATTGGTCTTGGTCACCGTCAGGTCGCGCAGCGTGCCGCCGATGTTGACTCGCAGCACTCGGGTGACGCCCGCATCCGACGGGCCGAGCGCGTTGACCACCGCCTGGGGGCCTCCCGATGCCATCAGTGAGGCAACGGTCTGCAGGTCGGAAACGCTCGTCCCGATCGCGACGATTTCGGTTCCGCGGTCGATACCCTGGGCGAGCGCCGGCGCCGCTTCGAAGGCCTCCACTACGAACACGCGATTTTGCGCCGTGTTGTAGCTAAGACGAATGCCGAAGCCGGCGCTCGACCCCGATCTGAAGAATGCGTCCTCTTGTGCGATCGAGGCGATGTGGGTAAAGAAACGGTCGCGCGATTGCGCCCGCGCCGGAGCGACGAGGGCGTCGATGTACGACTGAACGGTCGCATGGTTCGCCTTGTTGACCGTGTTATCGACCAGCGTCGGGAACAGGTACCATTCGTCGATCACCGACTTGGCGAAATCCTGCCGCGAGGACAGCGAGCACGTCGCGGCGGCGGGCGGGGGTGTCGGTCCACCGCCGGCGATCGGGGCGCCGCCCCCTCCGCCCCCGCCACCGCCGCCGCCACCGCAAGCGGCGACCAGTCCAGCCAAAGCGACGGCGAGCGAGTTGCGACCCATGCTCATCAAATGTCCCCAACTATGTGCGTTAAAATCTGGTGCCGGTCCGAACGGACGGGCCAACGCTACCATTAACCCGATAGCAGCTTAACCCCGGGTGAGCGCCCCGAGGAGGGGTTTCCGCGCGAAAATGGCGAATTATCGGTCGAAAAGCCCTTCGCGCCTGTCGAAAACTCGCCTTGGGGGCTTTCCGCCCCTCGGCAACGGCTCCGCGAACGCCTAGTATTGTCGGTGGAAGAGGGCGTCAGAAACGTCCCTGGCGTCGATCGCACGGCGGGGGCTGGACCGGCGAAACCCTGTTCGACTAGCTATTACGCATAGCAAGCAGGAAAGGATCTAAATATGGCTGGCAAGAACAATGCCCTGCAGAAGCCGGTAACCCTCACCCCCGATCTCGAAGCGGTCTGCGGCAAGGGTCCGATGACTCGCGCTCAGGTCACTTCGAAGGTGTGGGACTACATCAAGAAGAACGGCCTCCAGGACAACACCGACCGGCGCATGATCAATCCCGATGGCGCGCTGGGCAAGGTGACCGGGTCGGAGCAGATCTCGATGTTCAAGATGACCGGTGCCGTTTCCAAGCACATGAGCTGAGGCCGACGGCTTGAGTTCGATTGCGGGGTAACCCCACAAAGGATTACTTTGGGGGGCCCCCGGTGCGGCGGGCGAGGGGCCATTCGGTCACCTCGCCCGTCCACAATCCAAGCCAGATGATCATCGGCTGGAACATCAGCCGGGGCACGTGATAGGTCAGGCCCAAGCCTTGACCGGGGCGCGCGAGGTCGAGCCACATGTGTTCGAAATTCGCCGGCCACACGCACAGCGCGTAGAGCGCCAGGCCGATCCCACCAGCCTGCCGCAATCGCCGCGACCATGGCTGCGCCAATGCCGCCGCACCGAGCAATTCGGCCACTCCGGTGGCCGCGACCACCGCTTCGGGCACAGGCACCCACCCAGGAGTGATCGCCAGAAACGGCGGCGGCGCGGCAAGATGGAAGTATCCCGCCACCGCGTAGAATGCGGCCAGCAGCCCGCGCGCCGCAGCGCGAATCAGGGTCCTTCGGTCCAGACCGACTTGTCCTTCATCGTGACCTCCCCCTCGTCCTCGCCGTCCCAGTAGTGGATCCGCGTAGCGGTCACCTTCAACAGCAGCGCGCCCGGCGTGTCGACCCCCTGCGGGAACCAGCGGTCGAGCGACTTGTCCCAGTGCTCGGCGAAACGCGCCTTGTCGCGGATGACCTCGGCCGCGCCCTCGACATGGATGTACTGTCCCGGCGCGCCCAAGACGCCCTTGAGCCCCGCGCTGCCGAGGTAGGTCACGCCGACATTCGCGTCGCGCTCGATATCGGCGACTATCTGCCGGTTTTGGTAGGTGAAGAAGGACGAATCACCGTCGTATTCGACTTCGCGGTTGTTGCTCATCGGCCGCGCGCCGATCGTACCGCCGGGGGCGTGAGTGGTCAGCGTGCAGAAGTCGATCTGCTTCATGTCGCCGGCAATGTCGGTCAGCGTCTTGGCCATGGCAATGCGTCTCCTTCGCAAGCTCAAGCGCGGCAGGCACGCGGTTGTTCCGCGTGGTGCGGGGCGGCGGTTCGCGCTATCGCCGCGTCATGACGATCCGTACCGGCATCGGCGGCTGGACATATCCCGAGTGGCGCGGCGGCGTTTTCTTCCCCGCCGGCTTGCGGCAGGCCGACGAGCAGGCCTTCGCCACCCGCGCGGTCGGCGCGATCGAGGTCAACGCCACGTTCTATCGCCTGCAGAAGCCCGCCAGCTTCGCCGCCTGGCGCGCCGCCGCGCCGCCCGGGTTCGTCTACAGCCTCAAGGGATCGCGCTACGTCACGAACCGCAAGGTGCTGGCGAGCGCGGGCGAAGGAATTGCCAACTTCATGGCGCAGGGCCTGGTCGAGCTTGGCGACATGCTCGGCCCGATCGTCTGGCAGCTCGCCGCGACCAAGCGTTTCGAGAGCGACGACTTGGCGGCGTTCCTCGCGCTCCTGCCCCGCGCGCACGAAGGCATCGCTCTTCGTCACGCGATCGAGGTCGGGCACGCCAGTTTCGCCTGCCCCGAATTCGTCGCGCTGGCGCGCACGGCGCAGGTGGCGATCGTGTGGTCGGACGCCGAGGGGCGGGTGCCGGTCGCCGACCGCACCGCGCCGTTCGCCTATCTGCGGCTCCAGAACATGCGGCCGGACTGCGCGACGGGCTATAGGCCGGTCGATCTCGACCAGTTGGCGGGTCTGTCCCGAATGTGGGCGGACGGGGAGGCGCCACGGGGCTTGCCATACGCGGGCAACCCCGGCGATAGCGCGGGGCAGGCGGGCGATGTGTTCGCGATGATGATCAACGGCGCCAAGCAGCGCGCCCCGGCCGCCGCGATCGCGCTCGCCGAACGACTGGAGAAATCGACATGAGGTTCGCACCGATCGCCCTTGGCGCCTTGCTGCTGTCGGGTAGCGCGCTCGCCGCGCCGAGCCCCGAGCAAGTGGCCGAGGCGGCGCTCAAGGCCGCGCCGGTGTGGGACGGGCACAACGATGTGCCCGAGCAATTGCGCGAACGTTATCGCAACGTGATCGCCGGGTTCGATTTCGCCGACACCAGCGGCACCGCCGATGCGGCGGCGGGCAAGGGCGCGATGCACACCGATCTCGCACGGCTCGCCAAAGGGCGAGTCGGCGCGCAGATCTGGTCGGTCTATGTCGATGCCGCGCTCACCGAACAGCAGGCGGTGCAGGCGACGCTCGAGCAGATCGACGTGATGAAGCGGATCATCGCGCGCCATCCGGGCCAGCTGCAACTGGTGACCACCGCCGACGAGGCCGCCAAGGCGATGAAGGCGGGCAAAGTCGCCTCGCTGATCGGCATGGAAGGCGGTCACTCGATCGGTTCGAGCCTGGCGGTGCTGCGCCAGATGCACACGCTCGGCGCGCGGGCGATGACGATCACTCACTCGAAGAACACCCCCTGGGCCGACAGCGCGACCGAGGATCCCGCGCACAACGGTCTCACGGCATTCGGCAAGGACCTGGTGCGCGAGATGAACCGGATCGGCATGCTGGTCGATCTCAGCCATGTCAGCGAAAAGACCATGATGGACGCGCTGGACGTCGCGCGGGCGCCGGTCATCTTCAGCCATTCGGGCGTGCGCGCGGTCAATGGGCACGCGCGCAACGTGCCCGACAGCGTGCTCGTGCGGCTCAAGGACAACGGCGGGATCGTGATGGCGGTCGGCTATCCCGACTTTCTCAGCGAGAAACGCCGCCAGTGGGTCGCCGACCGCGCGGCCGAAGAGGCGCGCCTGAAGTCGTTGTGGCGCGGTCAACCGGAAACCGTGAAATCGGCGTTGGCCGAATGGACCGAGGCGCGTCCGCAAGTCAGGGCGACCGTTGCCGACTGGGCCGACCACATCGATCACATCCGCAAGGTGGCGGGGATTGACCACATCGGTATCGGCGGCGACTATGACGGGATGGAAACCGGCCCGGTCGGCGCGGAGGATGCGGCGGGATATCCGGTATTGTTCGCCGAACTTGCGCGCCGCGGCTACACTCAGGGCGAACTGGAGAAGATTTCCAGCCGCAACATGGCCCGCGTGCTGCGCGCGGCCGAAGCCTACTCAGCCGCGCGCCGCGCCGATCCGCCGATCGAGAATCCCACCGTCTTTTAGCCGAGGTTTCCGCCAGCCCGGTTTCTTGTCGGGCAATCCCCCTGGCGCAATCGGCCTTGCTACTGCGCGTCGTACTTTGGGTCACCCGCCGGCGCGTCGCCGGGCGTGACAGCCGGGGACGGGCTCGCGTCGGGAGAGGCTGCCGCCGCCGGGCTGGCTTCCATCGCCGGGGCGATTACGCCTGCGGCATCCTCGGCCACCGCGTTGTCGGCGGCGATGCGGCTGTCGACGCTGGTCTCGCTGTCGGCGCCATCGTCCTGCATCAGCGCGCCGCTGGTCCAGATAACCGTCAGGAACACGATCGCCAGCAGTATGCCGACGATCAGCACCCAGCGCACGACACCTTCTTTCGAACCGCCGCTGGCCTCGGTCTCGCTGACGTGAACTTCTTCGCCCCGCTGGTCCATCTGGTGGCTCCCTCTCTGTTCGATCTTGCCGCTTCTACGGTTGGTCCGCGCGCCGGTTCCTAGTCGCGCAGCAGCTCATTGATGCCCGTTTTCGAGCGGGTCTTCGCGTCCACCGTCTTGACGATCACCGCGCAATAGAGACTCGGGCCCGGGCTCCCATCGGGCAGCGGCTTGCCGGGCAGTGCGCCCGGCACGACTACCGCATAAGGCGGAACTGCACCCATATACACTTCCCCGGTCGCGCGGTCGACGATCTTGGTCGAGGCCCCGAGATAGACGCCCATCGACAGCACCGCGCCTTCGCCCACGCGCACGCCTTCGGCCACTTCAGACCGCGCGCCGATAAACGCACCGTCGCCGATGATGACGGGATCGGCCTGGAGCGGCTCGAGCACGCCGCCGATTCCCGCCCCGCCCGAGATGTGCACCCCGGCGCCGATCTGGGCGCAGCTGCCGACGGTCGCCCAAGTGTCGACCATGCTTCCTTCGCCCACAAACGCGCCGATATTGACGAAGCTCGGCATCAGCACCGCACCGCGGCCGATGTGTGCCCCGCGGCGTACCACCGCACCGGGCACAACCCGGAAACCCGCATCGCGGAAGCGGTTTTCGCCCCACCCGGCGAACTTGCTTGGCACCTTGTCATAGGCCGGAGCGCCCGCCGCGCCGCCTTCGACCAGCGCGTTGTCGGCGAGGCGGAAACTCAGCAGCACCGCCTTCTTGAGCCACTGGTTGACCCGCCAGCCCCCCGCCCCGTCGGGCTCGGCGACACGCGCGGCGCCTGAATCGAGTTGCTCGAGCGCGGTTTCGACCGCCTCGCGAACGTCGGAGCTGGCCGGGGTGACGTCCGCGCGGCGTTCCCACGCCCGGTCGACAGCAGCTTCGAGGTCGGCGGACATGCGCGCTCCAGTGCAGATTACCGCTGCAGCGCTAGCGAGGGCGCGGGGGGGGGGCAAGCGCTCTGATGGCCGTTGCCAGCCGCTGCCGGAAAGCAGAACGCAGCGTTCAGCGCTCTGTTAATCTTCTTGAGGTATGCCTGTGAGCTTACTTGGGAACGCAAAACACATGATGCACTCTACGGTCCGCCCGTGGCGGTTACACCTTGGCTGCGCTCTCGGCGCGCTGACTTTGCTGACGGCGTGCGGCGGTGGCAGCACCGGCAGCGGCCCGCCGCCGCTCGCGAGCGCGCCACCGCCGCCCGCGCCGGCGCCCACACCCACACCCACACCCACGCCGGCCCCGACGCCTACGCCAACCCCGACACCAACACCGGCGGTGGGCGTGGCAAGCTTCGATACCGCCGAATTCCGCCGCTCGAATGGGCCGGCTTTCCACAATGCCACCGCCGCATGGGTCCGAGGCGCGACCGGCAACGGAGTGAAGATCGCCGTCATCGACACCGGCATCGATACCGACAGCCCCGAGTTTGCGGGCCGGCTCGACCCCGCGAGCCGCGACGTCGCCGGCAACGGAACGGTCGAGGGTTTCGACGACCACGGCACCAACGTGGCGATGGTCGCCGCCGCGGCGCGCAACAGTACCGGCATCGTCGGTATCGCCTACAACGCCACCATCGTGGCTCTTCGCGCCGACCGGCCGGGCAGCTGCGCCGAGGCGGCGGGATGCAAGTTCAACGACCGCGATATTGCGAGCGGCATCGACCGCGCGGTCGCGGCGGGAGCGGCGGTCATCAACCTCAGCCTGGGCGGCGAAGGAATAGGCTCCTCCGTGATCGACGCGGTGCGCCGGGCCAGCAGCGCGGGCGTGGTCATCGTGGTGTCGGCCGGCAACGAAGGCGACGGCAGCGACGACAAAATCGATCCCAACCACCCTAACCCGTTCGCCGCCGGCGTGCGCGGCGCGGGAGGAGCGAACGTGATCATCGCCGGCTCGGTCAACGAACAGTTCCAGATTTCGGCGTTCAGCAACCGCGCCGGCGCGGAGGCGCCATACTATCTCTCGGCGCTCGGCGACCGGGTGTGCTGCGTTTACGAAAACGGCGTGATGAAGGTCGAAACCAACGCCAGCGGCAGCTTCGTGACGCTGTTTTCGGGCACCAGCTTTTCCGCACCGCAGATTTCGGGGGCGGTTGCACTGCTCAAGCAGGCATTCCCCAACCTCACCGCCAAGCAGATGGTCGAGATCCTGCTGACCAGTGCGCGCGACCTCGGCGCCACGGGCACCGACACGACGTTTGGCCGCGGGATGCTCGATATTGCCGCCGCCTTCGCGCCGCGAGGAGCAACCGCGCTCGCGGGCAGTACGGCGACCCTGGCGCTGGGCAACGGCACCGGAACGGGTTCGGGCCCGATGGGCGACGCGTTCCACCGCGTCCCGCTCGAGACGGTAGTGCTCGACAGCTACGACCGCGCCTACCACTACGATCTGGGCCAGGGTCTGTCCGGAGCGGGCCTCCAGCCGCGCCTGCTCGGTGCGGTCGACGCTGGGTCGCGCCAGGTAAGTGCCGGCGGCGAAGCGCTGGCGGTGGCGTTCACGCTCGCCGAGGGTGGACAAGGGCGATCGAACTGGATCGCGCCGCTGCGCCTGTCGGCCGAAGACGCGGAGGTCGCGCGGGTGCTGGCGGCGCGGGTCGCGCTCAAGCTCGCGCCCGGCCAGCAGATCGGCTTCGCCTTCAAGGAGAGCGCCGACGGGTTGGTCGCCCAGATGCAGGGCCACGATCGGCCCGCGTTCCTGATTGCCGGCGACGCGCGCGGCGACAACGGGTTTGCGCAAGGCAACGACGTGTCGCTGGCCTATCGCCGGCAGCTTGGCCCCTGGGGTCTGACCGCCGGGATCGACCGGGGGAAGGCCTGGCTTGGTAATCTCGGGGTGCGGGACGGAATGATCGACCGGACGCGCGAGGCGCGCGGGCTGACCGGAATGTCGCTCTCAGCTGACCGGCGCTTCGGCGATCTCGAAACCTCGCTGGGCCTGACCTGGCTGACCGAGGACCGCACCGTGCTCGGAGGGTACTTCGTCGACGCGATCGGCGCGGGCGGGGCGAACACGCTGTTCGTCGACGCCAACGCCGGCTGGCGTCTGGGCGATCGCTGGCGGCTCGGCGGCGCGTTTCGCCATGGCTGGACGCGGGCGGACCGCGCCGGACTGATCGGCCCGGGATCGGATTTTGTCAGCCGCGGCTGGTCGGCCGACCTTACCCGGCAGGGCGTGTTCGGGCGCTTCGATAGCCTGGGCCTGCGCGTTTCGCAGCCGCTACGGGTCGAAAGCGGCGGGCTCAACCTGACGCTGCCGGTCGCCTACGACTATGCCACCCTGCTGCCGACCTACGGCGTGCGCACGCTGTCGCTGACCCCGCAGGGGCGCGAGATCGACGGCGAACTGGCATGGCGCGGGCGGCTGCTGGGCGGCGACGCCGCGGCGAGCCTGTTCTACCGCACCAACCCGGGCCATGTGGCCGCCACGCCCGACGACAAGGGCGTCGCGGTCAAGTGGACGAAGCGGTTCTGAGCTAGCGCGCGCCGGCCTTCACGGCGAATTCCCACGCCTTGTCGGCGAGTGGCCCGACGCGCTCGGACTGCGCCTTGGCATGGGCGGAACTCGCGGTGCCGTCGATCACTCGCTTCTTGATGCCTTGCAGGATGCCGGCGAGGCGGAAGAAGTTGTAGGCGAAGAACCAGTTCATATCGGGCACGTCGCTGCGCCCGGTGGCAGCGCAGTAGCGTTCGACCAGTTCGGCGAGTTCGGGAATGCCAAGCGCCTTGCGGTCGAGGTTCATCACCCCCGAGCGGCCGCCGTTTTCGGTGACATACGCCAGGCACAGATACGTGAAGTCAGCCATCGGATCGCCCAGTGTCGACAGCTCCCAGTCGAGTACGGCGAGCACTTGGGCGCGGTCGCTGGCGAAGATCATGTTGTCGATGCGGTAGTCGCCGTGGACCACGCTGGTGCGGGTCTGTTCGGGCAGGGTCGCCGGCAGATACTCGATGAGCTTTTCCATCGAGGGCAGGGTTTCGGTCTCGGACAGCCGGTATTGCTTGGTCCAGCGGTCGACCTGGCGACCGAAATAATTGCCCGGCTTGCCGAACTCCTCAAGCCCTGCTTGAGCGAGGTCGACATTGTGGAGCGCGGCGAGCGTATCGGTCATCGCAAAATAGACCGCGCGCCGTTCCTCCTGCGTGGCGCCGGGCATGGCGCCGTCCCAGATCGTCCGCCCATCGACCATGCCCATGACGTAGAACCACGATCCGACCACATCATCTTCGGTACACAGGCCGTACTGGCGCGCGACCGGGAAGCCGACCCTGTGAAGCCCCGACTGGACCTTGAATTCCCGGTCGACCGCGTGCGCGCTCGGCAGCAGCTTGCCGAACGGCTTACGGCGCAGGACGTAGCTGCCGCTAGGCGAAGTCAGCTTGTAGGTCGGATTGGACTGGCCGCCCTTGAACTTGCCCTGCGTTAGCGGACCCACGAAATCCGCGACATTGGCTTCCATCCAGCGCGTCAGACTGGTTTCGTCGAGCCGGTCGGCTCCGCTCGGCTCGATGGTGCCGGTAAACGCGGTCTGGGCGTCGGTCACGGCGGGCGGTTCGCTCATTGGTCGAACACGATCACGCTGCGCGCGCTGTCGGCGCCCTTCATCTTTTCGAAGCCTTCGTTGACCGCGCTGAGCGGGATCCGCTCGGCGATGATCGTGTCGAGATCGAGCAGCCCGCGCATGTAGAATTCGACCAGCCGCGGCAGGTCCACCGGAAAGCGGTTCATGCCCATGATCGCGCCTTGCAGCTTCTTGCCCGAGAGCAAGTCGAGCGCACCGAGACCGACCTTGCAGTCCAGCGGCATCATGCCGAGGATCGTCGCGGTGCCGCCTCGGCGCAGGATCTTGCAGGCAAGTTCGGCGCTGGCGGGACGGCCGACCGCCTCGATCGCATGATCGACGCCGCCCTTGGTCAATGCGATGACCTGCTGCGCCGCGTCCTCCGCCAGTGCATCGACCACGTCGGTCGCGCCCAGGACCTTGGCGAGCTCGCGCTTGGCCGGGACCGGGTCGCAAGCAATGATCTGGCCCGCGCCAGCGATCCTGGCGGCGTTGATCGCGGCCAGGCCGACCCCGCCGCAACCGATCACCGCGACCGTTTCCCCGGGGACCAGCTTGCAGGCGTTGAATATCGCGCCCGCGCCGGTGGTGACGGCGCAGCCGATCACCGCCGCGCGGTCGAGCGGCATCTCGGAATCGATGCGCACGCAGGCGTGCTCGTGGATCAGCATCTGCTCGGCGAAAGCCGAGAGGTTGAGCATCTGGTTGACCAGCGACCCGTCGGGCCGGGTCAACCGCGGCGCATCGCCCGCTGCGCGCCGCGTGTCGGCTCCCAGGCACAGCGCCATGCGGCCGGTCACGCAGAACTCGCAGTGACCGCAGAACGCGCTGAGGCACGAGACGACATGGTCGCCCACCTTGACCGTGCGGACTTCGCTCCCGATCGCCTCGACCACGCCGGCCGCTTCATGGCCGGGGACCGCCGGAAGCGCGTGCGGGTAGCTGCCTTCGATGAAGTGCAGGTCGGAATGGCACAGCCCGCACGCCGCGGTGCGGATCAGCACCTCGTGCGGGCCGGGTTTGGAGATCGAGATATCCTCGATCTCGAGCGGCTGCCTGGGAGCGAGGAGTACCGCCGCTTTCATCGGCTAACCCCGACATCGCCCGAGCTGAACCCGCGATCGTCGTTGCCGATGTTCGGCGCGTGGCGGGCGAACTCGATACGGGCGATGGCGCGGGCATGAACCTCGTCGGGCCCGTCGGCGAGCCGCAGCGTGCGCTGGTGAGCGTAGGCATTGGCGAGGCCGAAGTCGTCGGACACCCCGCCGGCACCGTGCGCCTGGATCGCGTCGTCGATGATTCGCAGCGCCATGTTCGGCGCCTGTACCTTGATCATGGCGATTTCCTGCGCCGCGGCCTTGTTGCCGACCTTGTCCATCATGTCCGCCGCCTTGAGGCACAGCAGGCGGGTCATGTCGATGTCGATGCGCGCGCGCGCGACGCGTTCCTCCCACACCGAATGCTGGTAAATCGGCTTGCCGAACGCCTCGCGGGTTTGCAGCCGATGGCACATCTTCGCGAGCGCTTCCTCGGCCACGCCGATGGTCCGCATGCAGTGGTGGATCCGGCCCGGCCCGAGGCGCCCTTGCGCGATCTCGAATCCGCGGCCCTCGCCAAGGATCATGTTCGCCACCGGCACTCGTACGTTGTTGAGCACGATGTCCATGTGGCCGTGCGGTGAATCGTCGTAGCCGAACACCGGCAGGAAGCGCTTGATCTCGACCCCCTCGGCATCGAGCGGCACGAGCACCTGCGACTGCTGCTGGTGGCGCTTGGCCTCGAAATCGGTCTTGCCCATCACGATCGCGATCTTGCAGCGCGGATCGCCGGCGCCCGACGACCACCACTTGCGGCCGTTGATGACGTATTCGTCGCCTTCACGCACAATGCGGCATTCGATGTTGGTCGCGTCGGAACTGGCGACGGCGGGCTCGGTCATCAGGAACGCGCTGCGGACCTCACCTTCCATCAGCGGCCCCAGCCACTCGTCCTTCTGCGCGCGAGTACCGTAGCGGTGAAACACTTCCATGTTGCCGGTGTCGGGGGCGGAGCAGTTGAACACCTCGCTCGACCAGCCCACGCGCCCCATTTCCTCGGCGCACAGCGCATATTCGAGGTTGGTCAGGCCCGGCCCGTCGAACTCGAAGCTGTCGTCGACATGCGGACGGCCGCTCTGCGGCGGCATGAACAGGTTCCAGATGCCCTGCGCCTTGGCGCGCGCCTTTTCCTCCTCGACCACCGGATTCACACCCCAGCGTTCCTTCGCGTGCGCGGCGCGGTATTCATCGGTCCGCGGGCGCACGTGGGTCTCGATGAAATGGCGCACACGGTCGCGCCAGTGCCGCTGCCGTTCGGTGGGTTCGAAGTTCATGGGGGCGTTCCTCTCGGGTGTTCAATGACAAGTGGGTGGATGCGAGACAAGCGGCGAATGAGCGTGCTGCCGGGATAGCGGGCAGGGCACCTCAGTCGCCCTCGCGCGCCGCGGCTTCAAGCGAGGCGACGCGTTCGTTGTGATCTTCCTCGCCCAGCGGGAAGCGCACGAACATTGCCACCGCGGCCGATACGAACACCACGGTGAGGATGACGAACGTCAGCATCAGCCGGTCGATCACTTCCGGATCGACCGCGCCGGGGACGGCGTTTTGCGGGAAGCCGACCAGCGTGATCAGCGTGCCGGCGGCGAATGTCCCGATGCCGGTGACGCATTTCTGCATGAACAGGTTGCCGGCGAAGAACAGGCCTTCCTCGCGGTGGCCGGTACGCATTTCGGATTCCTCGATCACGTCGGCCAGCATCGAGCCGGTCAGGATCATCGGGCAGATGCCGAACCCGATCGATGCGGTCGAGAAGGCGAAGAACATCGGCAGCGTGCTCGGCTCCCCGTTGGCTGGAAACAGACCGGCAAGCCGCAGGACATAAGGCGCCAGGCCGAGGACAACGGCGATCACCGCCATCGCCGCCGCCGCGCGCTTCTTGCCCATCCGGCGCGAGACGACCGGTGCAACGACGAAGGCGAAAACCACGCCGATCAGGAGCGCCGCGGGCCACAGCTGGAAGGCCCATGGCGGGAATTCCCAGACATAGCCCTGCATGTACGTGCTGGTCGCGAAGTTGAGCCCCTGATTGGCGTAGGCGAAGATCCCCGCGCCCATCAGCGTCAGGAAGGCCCGGTTGCTGAGGGTGCCGAATATCCCCTTAATCTCGGCGCCCAGCGGTTTTTTCGGCGGCATCCTGGCCGGCCGCCGCGCCATCCGGCGGTGCGTTCCCAGCGCCGCGATGAGCACCGCGACGGTCATCACGATGACCCCTGTCCAGGCGTAGGCATCGTAGCCTTCGCGGCGCAGCAGGCCCGCGGGCTGTTCTGGCGTCGGCACCAGGAACACCGCGTAGGCGAGCCACAAGATGAACAGCCCGCCGATCCAGCCGAACAGGAACCGGTAGCGGATCACGTCGGTCCGCTCGTGGTAATCGCGGGTCAGTTCAGGCAGCATCGCGATCGAGGGCACTTCGTTCATCGCGATCGCCGAACGCACCAGGATCGCCGAGCCGATGAGATAGAGCAGGATCGCCCCCTGATCCCACTCCGGCGGATGCCACAGCAGGAACCACGACAGGCCCACCGGGATAATCGAGGCATAGAGCCACGGGTGCCGGCGGCCCCACCGGGTGTCCGTGCGGTCCGACAGGTGGCCGATAATCGGATCGATGAAGGCATCGATGACCAACGCAATCATCACCGCGAGCCCGACCAGGTTGGCGGGCAGGCCGATCACCTGGTTGTAGAAGATCAGCAGGAAAACCGAAAAGCCGTTGTCCTTGATCCCATAGGCCATCGCTCCCGCGCCGTAGGCCAGCTTGGTCTTGAGCGGGATGCCGGTCACATGCAGTGCCTTTCGGAGCGAGGGTATCGTCGATTCGCATACCTCTCGCCGAGGTCTCTCGTAATGGCGGTATGGTAAGGCGAAGCGCCGGTCCGTCAACGGCGCTGCACTGACGCTACGGCAAGGCTGCGCGGCCGATGAACGCTTGCGGCGCGGCGCGAATCGGCATTACGTTGGCGTCAACGACAGGAGATGCGATATGGCCAAACTTCAGGCCGATCTGGAAGAGTTCCGCGGCGACACCCGCGCTTGGCTCGAAGCCAACTGCCCGCCCGAAATGCGCCAGCCGGTGCAGGGCGAAGACGATGTCTTCTGGGGCGGCCGCAACGCCGCTTTCAAGAACGACGCGCAGCAGGCGTGGTTCGAGGCGTGCCGCGACAGGGGCTACACCGTTCCCGCCTGGCCGAAGGAATACGGCGGCGCCGGGCTCTCACCCGCCGAAGCCAAGGTGCTGCGCGAGGAAATGGCGCACATTTCCGCCCGCCCCCCGCTGTCGAGCTTCGGCATCTGGATGCTCGGCCCGGCGCTGCTCCACTTCGGCACCGAGGGGCAGAAGAAGCACTTCCTCAACCAGATCGCGCGCGGCGAAATCCGCTGGTGCCAAGGCTATTCGGAACCGGGCAGCGGCTCCGACCTCGTCAGCTTGCAGACTTTTGGCGACGACAAGGGCGACCACTGGGTGGTCAACGGGAGCAAGATTTGGACCAGCTACGCCGACAAGGCCGACTGGATTTTCTGCCTCGTCCGCACCGACAAGGCCAACAAGTACCAGGGCATCACCTTCATGCTCTACGACATGGCGGCGGCCGGGGTCTCGACCAAACCGATCCTGCTGATCAGCGGCAACAGCCCGTTCTGCGAAACCTTCTTCGACGACGTAAAGGTGCCCAAGTCCTACGGCGAGGACATCCCGGCCCAGGTCGGCGAGGTCAATCGCGGGTGGGACGTCGCCAAGTACCTGCTCGGCCACGAACGCGAGATGATTTCGGGCGCCGACGGCGGCGCGCGGACCAGCGCGATCGGCGCGGCGATGAAGCGTGCTGCTGGCGAACTCGACCCGATGCTGCGCGCCGATCTCGCGATGTTCGACGTCGATGCGCTGGCCTATGCGGCGATGGGCGAGAAGTTCCTCGACGAGGTCAAGGTCGGCAAGAGCCATCCGGCGTTCTCGAACATGATGAAGTACGCCGGCACCGAGTTGAACAAGCGCCGGCACGAACTGTTCATGGCGGCCGGTGGCTCGACCGCGCTCGAATGGGACAGCGAGGAAACCCGCGGCGGCGCCCGCGCTCGCGAATGGCTGCGGACCAAGGCCAACTCGATCGAAGGCGGCACCAGCGAAGTCATGCTCGGCGTCGTCGCCAAGCGCATTCTCGAACTCCCGGGGGCCTGAACCGATGGCGCTGTACCACACCGACGACCAGGCGATGCTGGCCGATACCGCCGCCCAGTTCATGGGCGAGGAAGGCGCGATTACTAAACAGCTGCGCCACTGGCGCGACGCCAAATGCAAGGACGGCTTCGGCCACGACTTGTGGAAGCAGATGGCCGAGATGGGCTTCACGGGGCTGCTCGTGCCCGAGGCCGACGGGGGCCTTGGCATGGGCCATGTCGAGGCGGGTATCGTGCTCGAGGAGATCGGCCGCAACCTGACCCCGTCGCCGTTCCTGACCAGTTCGGTCATGGCGGCGAGCGCGCTGGCGCACGCGAGCGAAGATTTGAAGGGGCGCTGGCTGCCCGGCCTGATCGCGGGCGACAGCGTGTTCGCGGTCGCGGTCGACGAGGGCGCCAAGCACCGGCCCGAACGCATTGCGTGCCGCGCCGAAAAGTCGGGCAACGGCTTCCGCCTGACCGGCAAGAAGGATTTCGTGGTCCACGGCGCCAGCGCCGACATGATCGTCGTCGCGGCGCGCACCGCCGGATCCGACGACGACGAGCAGGGCCTTACGCTGTTCGCGGTGCCGCGGGACGCGGCCGGCATGGGCCACAACTCGGTGCGGCTGGTCGACAGCTCGATGGCCAGCCACATGACGTTCGATGGGATCGAGCTCGACGGCGACGCGGTGATCGGTGAAGTCGACGGCGGGCGCGACGTGCTGGGCCGCGTGCTCGACGCCGGCCGGGTCGGCGCGGCGGCCGAGGGTGTCGGTGTCGCGCGTGGTTCGCTGGACCGGACGGTCGATTACCTCAAGCAGCGCAAGCAGTTCGGCAAGCTGATTGGCGAGTTCCAGGCGCTCCAGCACCGCGCCGCGCACCTCTATTCCGAGATCGAGATCGCGCGCGCGGTCACCATCAAGGCGCAGCAACTGCTCGATGGCGGGTCGCAGCAGGCAAGCCTCATGGCCTCGGTCGCCAAGGCCAAGGTCGGTAAGGCGGCGGGGCTGGCGGTCAAGGAAGGCGTGCAGATGCACGGCGGTATCGGCATGACCGACGAATACGACATCGGCCTCTACATGAAGCGCGACCGCGCGCTCGCCGAATTTATGGGCGACGTCTACTACCACGCCGACCGCGTCGCGCGGTTGAGCGGGTATTGAGGCTGAGGTTGCGCGGCATCCTTCGACAAGCTCAGGATGAGCGGATGTGGGGAAGAGACTAGCAAACCGAACCCGCTCAGGCTGAGCATGTCGATGCCCGCTCACCGCGGTTAAATCAAGGAGCAGGAAATGACCCTCGAAGAAATGTTCGGCCTCAAGGGCCGCGTGGCGCTGGTGACCGGCGGCAGCCGGGGTATCGGCAAGATGATCGTCGAAGGGTTCCTCGCCGCGGGAATCGAGCGGGTCTACATCACCGCGCGCAAGGGCGGCGAGCTGCACGAGTGCGCGGCGGAATTGGGCGACAAGGTGATCCCGATCCAGGGCGACATCTCGACCATGGCGGGAATCGAGGAACTGGCGCGTGAGGTCTCCTCCAGGGAGAGCAAACTCGACATCCTCGTCAACAACGCCGGGGCGGCGTGGGGCAATGATTTCGAGGAGTTTCCCGAAGAAGGCTGGGACAAGGTCATGGACCTCAATGTCAAAACCCCGTTCTTCCTGACCCAGAAGCTGCACGGTCTGCTCAAGGCCGCGGCGAGCCAGGCGCAGCCGGCCAAGGTCATCAACATAACCTCGGTCGACGGCCAGCGGATCAATCCGTGGGAAACCTACAGCTACCAGGCCAGCAAAGCCGCGCTGATCCACCTGACCCGCCGCATGGCGGCGCGGTTGGTCAAGGACCACATCTACGTCACCAGCCTGGCGCCGGGCGCGTTTCCGTCGAACATGAACAAGGTCGCCCGCGACCATGCCGAGGCCAGCGCGCAGGGCATCCCCAACAAGCGCGTCGGCGACAAGTGGGACATGGGCGGCACCGCGGTCTACCTCGCCAGCCGCGCGGGCGACTACACCGTGGGCGAGACGGTTACGGTCGACGGCGGCATCGTCAACGCGCACTTGCCGACGCACTTCGCCGATCCGGCCGGGGGGCTTTAAGATGAGCCGTCCGGTTCGCGAGCTCGCGACCGGCATCAATTTCGGCGAGGCGCCGCGATGGCGAGTCGATGGTTCTGGGGCGAGGCTGTGGTTCTCCGAATTCTATGCCCACCGGGTCTGCTCGGTGAGCGAGGCCGGCGGCGATCTGCGCGTCGAACTCCAGCTCGACGGCGACGACCAGCCCTCGGGCCTCGGCTGGATGCCCGACGGATCGCTGCTGGTGGCCAAGATGCAGGCACAGGAGGTCTGGCGCCGCTGGCCGCCCAGTGATTCCGAAAAGGGCGGGCGCTTCGAGCTTCACGCGGACGTGTCCGGCTTCGCCACCTTCTGGTGCAATGACATGATCGTCGATGCGCAGGGCCGCGCCTATGTCGGCAACTTCGGCTTCGACCTCGATGCCGAGATGAGCGCGCGCGGCGCCGAAGGCGTCATCGCCGACCATGCAACTACTCCGATCGCGCTGATTCACCCCGATGGCCGGGTCGAGAGCGCGGCGGGCGAGGAGCGATTCAGCTTTCCCAACGGCGCGGTCATCACGCCCGACGGCAAGACGTTCATCGTCGGCGAGACCTTCGCGCTGCGGCTCACGGCATTCGACATCGCCGAGGACGGCACCTTGCACAATCGCCGCACCTGGGCACCAACCGCGCCCGCGGTGCCCGACGGCATCTGCCTCGATGAAGGGGGAGCGGTGTGGATCGCCAACCCGCTCGCGCCGGAATGCCGCCGGATCGCCGAGGGCGGGGAAGTGCTGGAGATTGTCGAGACCGGCGGGCTCAACTGCTACGCCTGCATGCTCGGCGGCGCGGACGGGCGGACGCTGTTCATGGCCGTCGCGCCCGAACTGGCGGGCCGCAGCGCGCCGGGCGGCAAGATCATCGCCACCCGCGTCGATGTGGGGCGCGCCGGGCTGCCGTGACTGGGCTTGGCACACCGACCGGGGTGTTTTGGGAAACATTCCCGTCATGCCGCTGGCCACTCCCGGGCAGCCGCGCGGCCACCGCGTCGAACCTTCGCAGCAGCCGCAAAAGCGTTGAACTGTTGGCTCTTAGGGTGATCACGGCCATCCGCCCGAGGTAGACAACCGGGCGGACCGGCCCGGTCTCGACGTGCGCGATTCGCGTCTCATTCGTCACCTTCCGGTAATCCGGCTTTCCGACCTTAGCGCGCCGCGAGCCGCGAGCACCCGGTCCCACGCCGCGGCAAAGCTCTCCGCCCGCTTGCGCGCGCGCGGCCGATGCGCGCTCTCGCGCGACATTCCCACAATGCGCGCCGCAACGGCGACCGATCCGGTGTAAAGCTGCGCCAGAAACCCGCACTGCCGCTCGACGCTCCGCCCATCGCGCCGCGCGCGGGCGATTACCGGATGGAAGAACCCGGGACGGCGGCGGAGGCGATGCGGCGGATCCTTTGGCATCCCCGAGGGTAAGCCACATCAGGGTGAGTGTAGGAAAGTGATTTGAGGTATAATTCTGGCTAAGTCAGAGGCTAGACCCTGCGGACAGGCAATTGATGCTGCGGTAGATGCCCCAAGCATAGCACATTTTGCCACCGGAGACGCTAATGACCAGTTTTGTTGCGATCGACGTGGAGACCGCAAATTCCTTCATGGGCAGTATCTGCCAGATTGGGGCCGTCCGTTTCGAAAATGGTCGCGAAGTCGAGCAAGTCAGCTGGCTTCTCGACCCGCGCACCCACTTCGATCCGATCAATGTCAATATTCACGGAATCAATGAGAACACTGTGCGCGGCCAGCCCTGCTTTGCTGAGCGACACAACGAGTTGAGCGCGTTCACGGCCGGGTCGGTCACAGTCTGCCACACTCATTTCGACCGCGTGGCGCTATCGCAAGCCTGTGTCGCGGGTCAGCATCTTCCGCTGGTGTGTCGTTGGCTAGATTCCGCGCGGGTCGCTCGCCGGGCATGGCCCGAGGTCGCGCACTCTGGCTTCGGATTGGCGCCACTCGCTCAGCGGTTCGGCTTTTCCTTCCGCCACCACGATGCCGTCGAAGATGCCCGCGTCGCTGGGTTAATTCTCTTGCGTGCAATTGCCGAAACGGGCCTTGCTCTTGACGACTGGTTCGCGCGTGTCGAACTCTCGCTCAACGGGATGGGCGGCTCAATCCGACGCTCCGGTGATGGCGATGGACCACTGGTCGGCGAGAGAATCGTTTTCACTGGCGCTCTGAACATGCCCCGCCGCCTGGCGGCTGATCGAGCCCACGAGTTGGGCGCCGCCGTAGAGCCAGGTGTCACGAAGGAAACGACTCTCCTCGTAGTGGGCGACCAAGACCTCTCAAAGCTGTCTGGTCAGACCAAGAGTGGCAAACACCGCAAGGCAGAGCAGCGAATCGCAAAAGGTCAGCCGATCCGCATTGTGGCAGAGAGCGATTTTATGGCGATCCAGGAGTAGGTCCGGATAAGTCTGACTACTCGCGATAATCGTGAACTGTCAGCTCCCTATCGCATCACGTCCACGACAGCGGACCCTCCCTCCGCTTCCCCTCAGTCCATCAGCCGCTGCATCAGGTACACGTACTGCAGCGCCTGCAGCTTGGCGCGCTGGGCGTTGTCGACGCCGCCCGAGTGGCCGCCGGTCATGTCCTCGTAGTAGTAATATGGCTGGCCGTTGGCGCTCATCCGGGCCGCGGCCTTGCGCGCGTGGCTGGGGTGGGTGCGGTCGTCGGCGGTGCTGGCCCAGTAGAACGGCATCGGGAAGTCCACCCCCTTCACCAGCTTCTGGTACGGCGAGTAAGCCTCGATCCACTTGCGCTGCTCGGGGATGCGCGGGTCGCCGTATTCGCCGACCCACGAGGCGCCGCGGCCGATGAACGGCAGGCGCAGCATGTCGAACAGCGGGATCTGCACCACCGCCGCGTTGAACAGGTCGGGCCGCTGGGTGAACGCGGTGCCGACCAGCAGACCGCCCTGGCTGCCGCCCATCACGCCGAGCCGCTTGGGGCTGGTGAGGCCGCGCTTCACCACGTCCTCGCCGATGGCGATGAAATCGTCCCAGGTGCGCTGCTTGTTCGCGCCCATCGCGGTCTGGTGCCATTGCGGCCCGAACTCGCCGCCTCCGCGCATGTTGCCAAGCACGTAGGCGCCGCCCTTCTCGAACCACAGCTTGCCGAGCGTCCCCGAATATCCGGGCAGGCTCGAACTCTGGAAGCCGCCGTAGCCGTAGAGCAGGGTCGGCGTGCTGCCGTCGAGCTTCACGCCCTTCTTGGCGACGACGAAGTAAGGGATCTTGGTCCCGTCCTTGCTGGTCGCCTCGAACTGCGAAATCGCGAGACCCTCGGCGTCGAAGCGCGAAGGGCTGGTCTTGATGACAGTTGGCGTCGCCGTGCCATCGGAGAAGTAGAGCTGCGACGGAGTGAGGAAGTCGGTCGAGGAGAACATCACCTCGCCGGTCTCGTCAGCCGCGGCTGCGATGCCGACAGTGGCGTTCTGCGGCAGGGCGACGGGCGAGGAATTCCACTTGCCGCCCGCGAAATCGAACCGCAGCACGCGCCCGCGCACGTTGTCGAGCAGGCTGACGTAGAGCGCGTCCTTGGTGATCGCGTTGCCCTGCGCGGTCTGGCGCGGGCCGGGCTTCCACACGAGGGTCTTCTTCGCGCCGTTGGGATCGGCCTTGAACGCGGCGAGATCGGCCGAAAGGATCGAATCCGCGGGGAAGGTCATCCCGCCGGTTTTCCACTCGACATCGGTTGAGAACAGGATGCGGCCGTCGATGATCCCACCGAGATTGGCCTTCAAAGGCATGTCGAGCTTGAGCCACTTGCCCTCGTGCCAGACGTAGGTTTCATTCTCGAAGAACGACACCCCGCGGCTGGCCACGCGTCCGTGAACGATCCCCGCCGCGTCGCGCAGCAGCCCGGCGCCCGCGGACACGTCCTTGGCGTCGCCGCGATAGATTTCGGGCGCATCCTCGATCCGCGTGCCGCGCTTCCATTCGCGGGTGGTGAAGGGGTACTGGCTTTCGGTGACGGTGCCGCCGCCGAAGTCACGGCTGACGAGCAGGGTGTCGGCGTCGATCCACTGCGCGCCGCCCTGGCTTTCGGGCAGGTAGAAGCCGTCCTTGACGAAGCTGCGGGTGGACACGTCGAATTCGCGTAGCTCGGTGGCGTCCTTGCCGCCGTCGGACAGCGCGACCATGCACCTGGTGCCGGCGGGCGGCAGGCAGCTCATGCCCTTGTAGACCCATTCGCGCCCGTCGGACTTGGCCAGTGCGTCGATGTCGAGGATGGTTTCCCACACCGGGTTGTCGGTGCGGTAGCTGTCGAGCCTGGTCACGCGGACGAGCCCGCGCGGATTGGCCACGTCCTGCCAGAAATTGACCATGCCGTAGGACGTGAAGCCGACCCCCGGGATGCGGTCCTTGGCATCCAGGATCGCCAGCGCCTCGGCCTTGAGCGCGGCAAAGCGCGGATCGTTGCCGAGGGTCTGGTCGACGCGTTCGTTCTCGGCCCGCACCCAGGCCAGCGCGGGCTCGCTACGCGTTTCCTCGAGCCAGAGGAACGGATCGTCAGCGGCCGCCTGCACCGCGGGCGGGGTGTCTTGCGCCTGAGCGGCCTCGGTCATGGCAAACGTCATGGCGACGGCCATGGCTAAGGCGGATGCGTGTTTCAACGGTGTTCTCCCTGGGAATGCCCGCTATCCTAACGAATTGATCGCAGATGCAAAGGGGCTCCGGAGGCCGTCAGCCGCCCATCAGCTGGCGCACGAACGGGATCAGTCCCGTCTGGCGTTGGCGCTTCAGGCGCTCGGCAGCGAGAATCCCGCGCACCGCCTTGAAGCAGGCATCGATATCGTCGTTGATGACCACGTAGTCGTAGGCGTCCCAATGACTGATCTCGGCGCGGGCACGCTCCATGCGCGCGTCGATCACCTGGGTGCTGTCGGTCTTGCGCGTCTCCAGCCGGCGGCGGAGCTCGACGATCGTCGGTGGCAGGATGAATACCCGGACGACGTCCTGCTGGTCCTTCTGATAGAGCTGCTGCGTACCCTGCCAGTCGATGTCGAACAGGAAGTCCTGCCCGTCCTTGAGCCCCGCGCGGATATGGCCCTTCGGCGTGCCGTAACGGTGCCCGAATACGTGCGCCCACTCGTAGAAATCGTCGTCCTCGATCATCCGGTCGAAGGCGGCATCCTCGACGAAGTGATAGTGGATGCCGTCCCGCTCATTCGGGCGCGGGGCGCGGGTGGTGGCCGAAACCGACAGCTTGAGCTCTCGATCCGCCTCCAGCAGCATCCGCGAGATCGTCGTCTTGCCGGCGCCCGAGGGCGATGACAGGACGAACATCAGCCCGCGCCGCCGCAGCGCGTTGATGGGGGGATATTCGCCGGCCATGCGCGTTCCTGCGCCAGCCCCGCTTAACAAATCAACCCCCAAGAGGGGCCGACCAGGCGGTCAATCCTCCGCCATCTTCTTGAGTGTTTGGTCGCCCGCGCGCCTGGACGAACGCTTGCTGCGGCCGCGATCGAACAGCGTCTTGGCGATCAACCCGCCCCCAATCAGAACCGCGCCGGGCAGCGAGCGGGTGGCGTAACGCGCCAGCAGCCCGCCCACCAAGGTATGCACCAGCGAGCGGTTCTCGACGATCGCCTTGGCGCCTGTCCCGCCATAGCGGCCGCGGAGCAGGCCTTTTTCCAAAGTATGCCGCATCAGGCGTCCCCCGGCGCGCAGGGCAATGTCCTGAATGATCAGGTTGGTCGCCGGATTGGAGCTGGGCCCGAATACTTTCTCGCTGTCGCCGGTGGCGGCGGCGATCGCCTTGCCGCCCGCGTCGGTCATGCCGCCCGACGCCTCGGGATGGACCTTGATTTTCGATCGTGCCGGCCTGCGCGCCATTCGCCGCTCCCAGATTGCGCGGCGCCCTATCCCGTCAGACCGGGGGCCGCGAGGCTATTTCTTGCGGCCGAAATCGACCGTGACGACGTTCGACCCGTCGTCGGCTTCGGTAACGGACGGGTGCGGCCCGCGTTCCGGCCCATCGTTCTCCGCTTCGTCGTGCGCCTCGGGCGCCAGGTCCGCGACGGTCGCCTGGAATTGCAGTCCGAAGTCGACCGCGGGGTCGACGAACGCGGTAATCGCGCCGAACGGGATGTCGAGCTTGGCAGCAACCTGGTTGAACGTCAGGCTGACGGTGAACCCGTCGTCGTCCACCTTGAGGTCCCAGAACTTGTTCTGGAGCACGACCGTCATCTCGTCGGGGAAGCGTTCGCGCAAGTGCGGCGGGATCGCCACCCCCGGCGCGCCGGTCTTGAAGGTGATGTAGAAGTGGTGGTTGCCCGGCAGGTCGCCGCCGCCCGCCTGTACTTCGCCCAGCACGCGCCCGACCACCGCGCGCAGCGCCTCCTGCACGATTTCGTCGTAGGGGATCAGGCTGTCCGGGGTTTCGTCGCTCATATGCCCGCACAGGTGGCGGGGCCGCGCGACGGGGTCAAGCGGGATGTGGGGCGTGGAGGTGAGCTGCGCTGAGGGACGCCTTACTTCCGCAGCCATTCCACTTTCGGGTTCTTGCAAAAAGACTTGCTGTCCTTTTCCGACGACCAATCGCTGTCGAGGGTCCCAGCGCTTGCTGGGGAAGCGGTCTCCATCGAGCGTCGCAACGAGGTGCTGCTTCACCCGACGACGCAGCTTGCGGGAAGCGGACTTCTTCCAGGGATGATCAGAGGCGGCGGAGGTATGCCCGAAAATAGGCGTCTTGCGGAGGGAGCCAGACATGACGAAGCACCTTGCGAAGCGCCGCAAGTTGCCAGCCGTTCGATAGTGAGCGGTGGCCTGCGGGCTAATGCCGCAGGCGGTTGGAGTGGAGGAGGAAGGTCATGCAGCCTCAGTAAAATTGGCGGGATAGCCGGCGTATATGGCCGGACGGTAGCGCGGCTCGGGAACAGGCATGCCGCGATCCTTGGCCGTTTCGAGCCAGAGCGCGATCGAGACCTCCGCCTCTGCAATCGCCTCGGTCGGCGTATCACCGTGCGCCGAGCAGGGGCGCAAATCGGGGACATCGGCGATCCAGCAAGCGTCGTCGGCGGCCCAGAAAACGTTGATGTGGTAATGCGGCGGGCTCATGCGTCGAATTTTAGTCCATATTCTTCGATCAGATCAAGGAATTCCCGAAGCTGGTAGCGTTTTGCGTCTTTGCCCTTCGGCTGGATGATCAGCAACCGGGGGCAAGCGGGATGGGCAAAAGACTGATGGCTTCCCTTGGTCCGCTGAAGGGAGAAGCCGAATGCCTCGATGAGCCGGACAAAGTTTCGAAACGACACCGAACGATCGGTCGAATGTAGAAGCTGCGCATAAAGCTTATCGACGCGAGTCATGGCCTGATCCTGGGTATGGCAAGCAACTTACGCCATCCGTCATCTGTAGGCCGCCTTACTTCCCAAAACGAAAGTCCATTGACATTGTTTTTGGTAACGGCCCGCGCTGCAGCAGACGCAGACGTGAACTCCTTGCCGCCTTCGCCAATTAATTTGCCTGAGCGGATTTCAGCTTCATATTCGCCGCCCTTGTACTTCGACCGAAGTTTAGTTCCATCAGGCAGATGCCGCCCACCTATGAGGCTGCCAGTGCTTTCAAGAATCATCTTCGCAGTAAGTGGTGGCTGGCGAATAACTCTCGAAGGAGGAAGATCGAGCATTTCGCGCAGGACATCGTTGTAAGTCTGAAATTCCGACTCACGGCGCGCCGTAAGGGCCTTCCACACGTCAAAATCGACATACACTTCCGCCATTCGCGAATCTCCCTGAAATCCGAATGGCGCGGCATTAGCGCTATGTCAACAAATAGCGCTATAGGAGCCCTATAGCGTGCGCATCAGGCGACTAGGGCTGACCGCGCATCTTTTTGTAGCGTGTCTTGCCGTAGCGGTCCTTCCGTGTCCCCGGCTTGCCGGCATCGCTGCGGCCCACCATCGGCGCGCGTTTGTCGGCGTTGGGGATGCCGAGTTCGTCGGACTCCAGCCGCCTGATCTCGTCACGCAAGCGGCCGGCCTCCTCGAACTCGAGGTCCGCCGCCGCGGTGCGCATGCGTTTTTCGAGGTCCTGGATGTAGCCGCGCAGGTTGTGGCCGACGAGGTTGTTGCGTTCCGGATCGCCGGTCTCGATCAGCACGCCGTCGCGGCTCGCCGTGTGAGCGACGATATCGTGGATGCCGCGGATGATCGTAGTCGGGGTGATGCCGTGTTCGGCGTTGTATTCCTCCTGCTTGGCGCGCCGCCGCTCGGTCTCGGCCATCGCGCGTTCCATGCTACCGGTGATCCGGTCGCCATAGAGGATGACCTTGGAATCGACGTTGCGCGCCGCCCGGCCGATGGTCTGGATCAGCGAGGTCTCGGAGCGCAGGAAACCTTCCTTGTCGGCGTCGAGGATGCACACCAGGCCGCATTCGGGGATGTCGAGCCCTTCGCGCAGCAGGTTGATGCCGACAAGCACATCATACACCCCCAGGCGGAGGTCACGGATCAGCTCGATGCGCTCCAATGTCTCGACGTCGGAGTGCATGTAGCGCACCCGCAGGCCCGCTTCGTGCATGAATTCGGTCAGGTCTTCGGCCATGCGCTTGGTCAGCGTGGTGACGAGCGTGCGATAGCCTTTCTGCGCCGTTATCCGGCATTCGTTGATGCAGTCCTGAACCTGATCCTCGACCGGACGCACCTCGACCGGGGGGTCGATCAAGCCGGTCGGGCGAATGACCTGCTCGGCGAACACGCCGCCGGTCTGGTCCATCTCCCATCCGCCGGGGGTCGCGCTGACCGCGAAGGTCTGCGGGCGCATCGCGTCCCACTCGTTGAACCGCAACGGCCGATTGTCGATGCAGCTCGGCAGGCGGAAGCCATATTCGGCTAGCGTCAGCTTGCGGCGGTGGTCGCCCTTGGCCATCGCGCCGATCTGCGGGACGGTCTGGTGGCTCTCGTCGACGAACAGCAGCGCGTTTTCGGGCAGGTATTCGAACAGCGTCGGCGGCGGTTCGCCGGGCAGGCGGCCGGTGAGGAAGCGGCTGTAGTTTTCGATCCCCGCGCAAGAGCCGGTGGCGGCGATCATCTCGAGGTCGAAGTTGGTCCGCTGCTCCAATCGCTGCGCTTCGAGCAAGCGGCCCTCGGCGTGCAATTCCTTGAGCCGTTCCTCGAGCTCGAACTTGATCGCCTGACTGGCCTGCTTCAACGTCGGGCCCGGGGTGACGTAGTGCGAATTGGCATATACCCGCACCTGATTGAGCGAGCCGCCCTTGGCTCCGGTCAGCGGATCGAACTCGCTGATCGCCTCGATCTCGTCGCCGAAGAAGCTGACCCGCCAGGCCATGTCCTCGTAATGGCTGGGGTAGATTTCCAGGCTGTCGCCGCGCACGCGGAAGTTGCCGCGCTGGAAGGCGGCGTCGTTGCGCTTGTATTGCAGGGCGACGAGCTTGCGGATGATCTCACGCTGGTCGACCGTTTCGCCCTTCTTCAAGTCGAAGATCATCGCCGAGTAGGTCTCGACCGAGCCGATGCCGTAGAGGCACGAAACCGAGGCGACGATGATCACATCGTCGCGCTCCAGCAAGGAGCGCGTGGCCGAATGGCGCATCCGGTCGATCGCCTCGTTCACCGAGCTTTCCTTCTCGATGTAGGTATCGCTGCGCGGCACGTAGGCCTCGGGCTGGTAATAGTCGTAGTAGCTGACGAAATACTCGACCGCGTTGTTGGGGAAGAAGCTCTTGAATTCGCCGTAGAGCTGGGCGGCGAGGATCTTGTTCGGGGCCAGCACGAGCGCCGGGCGCTGCAGTTCGTCGATCACTTTGGCCATGGTGAAGGTCTTGCCGCTGCCGGTCACGCCGAGCAGCACCTGGGTCTGTTCGCCGTCGAGCGCCGAGGCGACCAGTTCGCCGATCGCGCGCGGCTGGTCGCCCGATGGCTGGTATTCGCTGACCAGTTCGAACCGCCGTCCGCCCATCGACTTGTCGGGGCGCAACGGCTTGTGCGGGACGAATTTTTCGGAGGTGTCGGGCTCCTCCAGCCCGCGGCGGATGACGAGTTCGCTCATGGAGCGGCATATGGGACCAAGCCCATTGCGCGACAAGCGGTTGGCGCGAGGCCGGCGGCTTGGTAGCATGTCCGCCCGCCGTTTGGAGCACCGCACATGCATCGCACGCTGACCGTTACCGCCATTGCCGCCTTTGCGCTCTCCGGGTGCGGGGACCAGGCCGCCACGCCCAAGACCGCCGACGAGGTGATTGCCGAAGCGGGCGAGCTCGAGCAGCCCCAACCGGGCCAGTACGAGACCAAGGTGGAGCTGCTCGCATTCGAGGTGCCCGGCCTGCCGCCCGAGCAGGCCGAGAAGATGAAGTCGATGATGGGCGGCATCAGCGGAAAGTCGTCGAGTTATTGCCTTACGCCGGAGGAGGCGAAAAAGGGCTTCGAGGAGTCGGTGCGCAAGATGAGCCAGGGGCAGGGCGGGCTCGACTGCAAGTTCGTGGAGTTCGAGGTGGACGGCGGCACGCTGGCCGCCGAGATGACCTGCGCCGGCCCGCAGGGATTAACCTCGACCATGACGCTCGCCGGGTCCGCCACGTCCAATAGCACCTCGATGACGATGGACGTCAGGCAGAAGGCCGCGATGATCCCGGGTGGCGAAATGCGGATGAAGATGAAGATGGACTCCAAGCGCGTCGGCGATTGCGCCTGAGCGCCGCATGAAACCAGCGCCGCGCGCCCGCGTTCTTCTACAGGACGACGACATCAGGGTGACGGCGCACGTGGCGACACGATTCAATTACGGACGGATCACCGGCGCGCGCGACGCGCTCCAGCACCGCATCGCGATGGCGCGGGAGGAACAGGTGGAGGGGGTCGCCGGTCCCCCGCTCCGGCTCCTGGTCGGCGAGTTCGACGTCTTCGTCGAGCCATTTCGCCGTATCGTCCGTCGGCATGCACCGGTCGCCGCGGCTCGGCCGCGCACGGTCATGCTGCTTCCCGGATTTGCTACCCACCCCGTGCGGATGCGGTACATGGCGCGCCGGCTCGAGGCGGCGGGGCACCGGGTCAAGCGCTGGGGCCTGGGCTTCAACTGGGGTCCGACGCGCGACAATATCGCCCTGCTCGAGGAGCGGGTTGCCGATCTCGCGAGCCGCCATGGCGAACAGGTCACGCTGGTCGGCTGGAGCCTGGGCGGGCTGTTCGCGCGCGAGATCGCCAAGCGGCGCCCGCGGTCGGTCGCCAAGGTGGTGACGATGGGCTCGCCGTTCTCGCATTCGCCGCGGGCCAACAACGTCTGGCGCGCCTACCAGTTCATCGCCGGCCACCGGGTGGACGAGCCTCCGGTCGCGGTCGATCTCGCCGCCAAGCCGCCGGTCGAGACGGTGGCGCTGTGGAGCCCGCGCGACGGCATCGTCCATCCGCGCGCCGCCCGCGGCCTTCCCGGGGAGCGCGACAGGCAAGTGGCGCTGCGCTGCACCCACATGGGTTTCGCCTATGCGCCCGAGGTGATCGCCGCGGTGCTCGCCGAACTCGACCACGAATGAACCGAGCGAGCCGATTCCGGCTGCATTTCGCGCTGGCGCGGCTACCATGGCGCACGATTCAGCAAGCCGGGGGCCAATGATCGGCGCAAGCGCACCATTCGACGAGATGCACGATCCAGCGGGCGGGGTGCGCCCGGCTTACGCCGGCTATGCCAAGTGGTACGACGAACAGCATCCCGAATGGCTGCGCCGCAAGAGCCAGGAGGCCGAAGGTGTCTTCCGCCGCACCGGCATCACCTTCAACGTCTATGGCGAGGACGCCGCTGAAGAACGGCTGATCCCGTTCGACATGGTCCCGCGGATCGTGTCGGCGGCGCAATGGCGGCGCGTGTCGCGCGGGATCGAGCAGCGGGTGCGCGCGCTCAACGCCTTCATCCACGATCTCTATCATCGGCAGGAAATCATCCGCGCGGGCCGCGTGCCCGAACGCCTGTTCCGCGACAACAAGGCGTGGCTGCCCGACATGGTCGGGTTCACGCCCCCCGGGGGCGTGTACACCCACATCGTCGGCATCGACCTGGTCCGCACCGGGCCCGACGACTTCTTCGTGCTGGAGGATAACGCCCGCACGCCCAGCGGCGTCTCGTACATGCTCGAAAACCGCGAAACCATGATGACCATGTTTCCCGAACTGTTCACTCGGGAGCCGGTCGAAATCGTCAGCGACTATCCGGTGCGCCTCGCCCGCAGCCTCGCCGCGTGCGCGCCGAAGATGACCGGCGGCAAGCCGACGGTCGCGGTGCTGACGCCGGGCATCCACAACTCCGCCTATTATGAACACGCCTTCCTCGCCGACCAGATGGGCGCCGAGCTGGTCGAAGGGATCGACCTGCGTGTGGTCGGCGGGCGAGTGGCGATGCGCACCACCGGTGGCTACCAGCCGATCGATGTGCTCTATCGCCGGGTCGACGATGACTATCTCGATCCCCTGAGCTTCAACCCCGACAGCGTGCTCGGGGTGCCCGGCCTGATGGACGTCTATCGGGCGGGCGGGATCACCATCGCCAATGCCCCCGGCACCGGCATCGCCGACGACAAGGCGGTTTATTCGTTCATGCCCGAGATTGTCGAGTTCTACACCGGCGAAAAACCGCTGCTGCCCAACGTCGAGACCTTCCGCTGCGCCGATCCGGAAACGCTCAAGTACGTGCTCGACCGGCTGCCGGAGCTGGTGGTCAAGGAAGTCCACGGGTCGGGCGGTTACGGCATGCTGGTCGGCCCGACCTCCAGCCGGCGCGAGATTGCCGAGTTCCGCCGCAAGCTGGTCGCCCGGCCGGCCAACTACATCGCCCAGCCGACGCTCGCGCTCAGCACCTGCCCGGTGTTCGCGCGCAACGGGCTGGTCCCGCGCCACGTCGATTTGCGGCCGTTCGTGCTGGTCTCGCCCGACGGCATCGAGATCACCCCCGGCGGGCTCACGCGCGTTGCACTGAAGAAAGGCAGCCTGGTGGTCAATTCGTCGCAGGGCGGGGGCACCAAGGACACCTGGGTGCTCAAGGACTGATGCGAGCCCAGCCGTCATGCTAGGCCGCACCGCCAACGGCCTGTTCTGGATGTTCCGCTATCTCGAGCGGGCCGAGAACACCGCGCGCCTGCTCGACGCCGGGGTGCGCATGGCGCTGACGCGCGACCTGGTCACGGCGGAGGAGGAATGGCGTTCGGTCATCCATGCCGCGGGGCAAAGCCGCGCCTACCAGGCCAAGCACGGCACCTACACCGGCATCCAGGTGTGGAACCACATCCTGCGCGACAAGGACAATCCCGGCAGCGTGCTGGCGATGATGCGCGCGGTGCGGACCAATGCCCGCGGGGTGCGCAACGCGATCAGCGGCGAACTGTGGAGCGTGGTCAACGAAAGCTGGATGCAGCTCGACGACAAGCTTGCCCGTCCGGTGACCCAGGGCAGTGTCGGCGAGGTGATCGCGATGGTCCGCCGCGCCGGCACCCTGGCGCACGGCGCGATGGTCAATTCGATGCTGCGCGATGCCGGCTACAACTTCGCCGGCGCGGGAACTTTCGTCGAGCGGGCGGACAACACCGCGCGCATCTTGGACATGAAATACTACTTGCTGCTCCCCTCGCTCTCGTACGTCGGCTCCAGCCTCGATTCCGGCCAGTGGGACCAGGTGCTGCGGTCGGTTTCGGGAGACCGCGCCTATCGCTGGCTCAACGCCGGGCAGACCGACCCGCGCGGGATCGTCGAGTTCCTCGTGCTCGACCAGCGGTTTCCCCGCAGCCTCGCCTACAGCCATTCGCTTTTGCGTGAGAACGTCGCCTCGCTTGCGCGCATTCACGGCCACGAAGGCCCGAGCAGCGTGCTGGTCCGCGAATCCGCCGACCGGCTGTCCTCGCTGTCGGTCGACGCGGTCTACGAGCAGGGGCTGCACGAATTCCTGACCGATTTCGAATGCCGCAACGCCGCCATCGCGCAGGCGATTGCCGCCGACTATCGGTTCTTGAGATAGGGAAGGCATACGATCCATGCGCCTGGCGATCCGCCACACCACCCGATATATCTTCGCCCAGCCGGTCGCGCACGCGATGCAGCGGCTGCGGCTGATCCCCAAGGAAACGCAGGGGCAGGCGGTGCTCGACTGGACAATGGAATACGAGCGCGCGCAGCGCGAGCTGGAATACGAAGACCAGCATCACAACCACGTCACTCTGGTATCGGTCGAGCCTGGCGCGACGCAGGTGACGATCACCTGCCGGGGGACGGTGGAAACCCGCGACCACGCGGGCATCATCGGCCAACATTCGGGCCACCTTCCCCTGTGGAGTTTCCTCGGCCAGACCGAGCTGACCCGGCCCGGGGCGCGGATGCGCCAGATGATCCGCGGGATCGACGCCGGCGAGCGCGACCCGCTGGGATTTCTCCACGCGCTGTCCGATGCGGTGCGCGGCCACGTGGCCTATGCCACCGGCTCCACCGGAGTCCGCACCACCGCCGAACAGGCGGTCGAGGCGGGCTGCGGCGTGTGCCAGGATCATGCGCATATCTTCATCGGCGCCGCCCGCCAGAACGCCGTCCCGGCGCGCTACGTATCGGGCTACCTGATGATGAACGACCGCATCGACCAGGAGGCGACGCACGCCTGGGCCGAAGCGCATGTCGATGGGCTGGGGTGGGTCGGGTTCGATGTGTCGAACGGGATCAGCCCGGATTCGCGCTACGTTCGCGTGGCCACGGGGCGCGACTATCGTGACGCCGCGCCGATCACCGGCATCAGCTTCGGCGCGGCGACCGAGGAGCTCCATGTCGACGTGGCTGTGGAACAACAGCGCCAGGAACAGTGACGGAGCGCGCGCTTTGACTAAGCTCCGGCGGGGCGACGAAGCGGAGGCGGGGAACCGATGACCTATTGTGTGGGCATGGTGCTTGAAAAGGGGCTCGTTCTGATGAGCGACACCCGCACCAATTCGGGCGTCGACAACATCTCGGTGTTCCGCAAGATGATGCACTGGGAGGTGCCGGGCGAGCGGATCGTCACGCTGATGACCGCGGGCAACCTG
>Ga0136633_1000188_pt1 | contig 46863 bp, 48 predicted proteins | sample AntDrymeUQ832206_2_FD_105494 | JGI IMG/M metagenome (GOLD analysis project Ga0136633, IMG submission 105494) | Polar desert sand microbial communities from Dry Valleys, Antarctica - metaG UQ83 (22.06) | ecosystem: Environmental > Terrestrial > Soil > Desert | place: Antarctica: Dry Valley... | reverse complement strand
GGCGGGGGTTGCGGCTGGGGATGCGGGCCGGGGATTGCTTGGTGGGGAGAAGGGGGGGGGGGGGGGCGGGGCGGGGGGGGGGGGGGGGGGTCTCTTCACCGAGCACGACGGTATCGTTCAGGCGCATCTCGTGAGTGTCGACGACGAATATCGCGCGTGGTCTCCATTGAAGGTCTTGCTCGACGACGTGCGGAAGTGGGCGACGCAACGAGGCGATGTTGTCTTTCATCTCGGCGGCGGGCGTGGCGCGCGGCCGGACTCGCTGCTGGCCTTCAAGGGGCGCTTCTCGCCCCGACGCCATCCGTTCCACATCGGCGGCTGGGTTATCGATCGAGACGCGTACCGCGCGCTCGTCGCGTCGCGCGCGACACAGCTTGCGGCGGCGGGGCGTGAGATCGATGATCGCGAGTTTTTCCCTCTGTACCGCGCACCGACCAGACCGAAAGAGACAGACGCGTCCACGTGAGTCGAGCCCTCGGCGTGCGGCGACGGGTGACCGGTGCCGGTTCGTTCGCACGATCTCGTCCGACGACTGCCGGAGCGCCATCTTGCCTCGAAGAGAGGGGAGCGCGTGGCACCCCCTTCGGGCCCAACGATGGACTCGAATGGCCTCGGCCTAGGTCTAGTTCCCGATCCGGTGCAGACGGACGCGCACCTGACGTGCTCGATGGCCCCGAATGTCCCCGTGACCCGGACACCCTGCCGGTGTACGCTGTCCGCGCGCCGTCGCGCAAGGGAGATCCGCACGTGACGTCGCTCCGCCGGACGGGGTTCGGGCTCTGGTGGACGTGACGCCCGCCGGGCGTCGCGCCAAGATCAACATCGGTCCAGCCCCAGTGGCTGGTGGGAAACACCCGCGCGCCTGACCCGAGGACGACCACGGCATCGGTCCGACGCTAGATCGCAAAATCCGACGCTAGAACGCAAAAGAGGATCCGCAGGATGAGCAGCGCGGAGTCGGGATCCCCCATCCGGGTGTTCTCCACGTGCCCGATGTCCACGGCCGTCGACCAGCCCTCGTACCGCCAGCGGGTAGTCGATGTTGCTCGCTGGAGCGACGAGGCCGGTTGTGAAGGCATTCTCGTCTACACCGACAACTCGCTGGTAGACCCGTGGCTCGTGGCGCAGATCATCCTGCAGAACACGGACCGTCTGTGCCCGCTCGTCGCGGTCCAGCCCGTGTACATGCATCCGTATACGGTGGCCAAGCTGGTGACGACCTGCGCTCACCTTTACGGTCGGCGCATGTTCCTCAACATGGTGGCCGGCGGCTTCACCCGCGACCTGCTCGCGCTCGGCGAAGATACGTCTCACGACCGGCGTTACGACCGCCTGGTCGAGTACACGACGATCGTCAAGGAGCTTCTCGCGGGCCGTCAACCAGTCACCTTCTCGGGCGTGTTCTATCGGGTCAAGAACCTCAAGCTCAACCCGCCACTCCCGCCCGAGCTCTTCCCCGGGTTCACGGTTTCAGGCTCATCGGTGGCCGGTATGGCCGCGGCGCGGGCGCTGGGCGCGACGGCGGTGCAGTATCCCAAGCCTGCCGGCGAGTACGAGGGCAGCCATGCCGGGAGTGCAGCCGACATCGGCGTCCGCGTGGGCATCATCGCGCGCGATGACACGGCGCGCGCATGGGAGGTCGCGTGGGACCGTTTCCCTGGCGACCGCAAGGGGCAGTTGACCCACCAGTTGGCGATGAAAACATCCGACTCGGTCTGGCATCGGCAGCTCTCTCAGCTCGCGCTCGAGTCGCGGTGTCAGGAGACGCCGTACTGGCTCCACCCTTTCGAGAACTACAGGACATTTTGCCCGTACCTCGTGGGCAGCCATCGGGAGGTTGCCGACGAGGTCGCGCATTACATCGCGAACGGATTCAGGACGTTCATCCTGGATATTCCGCCGTCGCGAGCGGAGCTCGAGCACGTGAACATCGTTTTCGAGCAAGCCGCGAGTAGGGTCGCGCGATGACGACGCTCATCCACGAGTACGCAGACCGGCAGGCGGAGCTTCGCCCGGATGCGACGGCGCTCGTCTTTTGCGATGAGCGGATGACCTACGGTGAGCTTGCTGTCGCGAGCAACCGACTGGCACGGCTGCTCAGGGACGGCGGCTGCGAACCGGGCGATCCGGTCGCCTTCATGATGCCAAAATCGCCGAGCGCGATCGTGGCCATGCTCGGGATCCTCAAGGCGGGCGGCGTTTACGTGCCGATGGACGCGGCTAGCCCGGCACTACGGCTGGGGCGCGTCGTCGATGCCACCGAACCGCGTTGGATCCTGGCCGCAGGGCCCGTCGCCCCGGCCCTCGAAGAGATCTTCGAAGACGATCGGCGACGAGCGGGAATATCGGTCGGCTGGATGGCCGAAGACCCACCGCACGGAGCAAACTTCGAGGCAGCTTTCGCCCTACCTGACGTTGCAGCGTTCTCCGGCGAGCCGGTGGACGTCCCCAGACGGGGCGGTGATCCCGCGCACATCCTCTTTACCTCGGGCTCCACTGGCCACCCGAAGGGCGTCGTAATCAGCCACTCGAACGTCGTCCCGTTCGTCGACTGGGCGGTAGCGTACTTCGGGATCACCGCGAGTGACCGCACTTCGGGGCACTCGCCACTGCACTTCGACCTGTCTACCTTCGACGTCTACGGCAGCTTCGCCGCGGGCGCGGAGCTCCACCTGGTGGCTCCCGAGTTGAACCTCCTCGCGCCCAAGCTCGCGGCCTTCATCCGCACCTCGGCTCTGACGCAGTGGTTTTCAGTGCCGTCGATCCTCAGTTATATGGCCAGGTTCGACGTCGTCGCTCAGGGCGACTTCCCAGCGCTCCGGCGTCTGTTGTGGTGCGGCGAGGCGTTCCCGGTTCCGTCGCTGATCTACTGGATGAAGCGCCTACCGCACGTCACATTCACGAACCTGTACGGGCCGACCGAGGCGACCGTCGCGAGCAGCTACCACACGCTGACCGCGTGCCCGGAGAGCGACGATCAGCCGGTCCCCATCGGCCTGCCGTGCGCGGGCGAGGAGCTGCTCGTGCTCGACGATCTGCTGCGACCGGTGGCACCCGGCCGAGTGGGAGACCTGTACATCGGCGGTGTTGGCCTGAGCTCTGGGTACTGGCGCGACCCGGAGAAGACGGCAGCCCTCTTTCGCGAGCTTGACGGAGAGCCGGTCCGGAGGGTGTACAAGACCGGCGACCTCGCCCACATGGGCGATGACGGACTCGCCTACTTTCATGGCCGATCGGACTACCAGATCAAGAGCCGTGGCTATCGCATCGAACTTGGGGAGATCGAGACGGCGCTCAGCCGCGTTGATGTTCTCCGCGAGTCGGCCGTGGTGGCGATCGGGTCCGCCGGCTTCGAAGGCACGCTCATCTGTTGCGCATACGTCCCGGCAGCGGAAGCTGGCGTGACTCCCGCCGCCATTCGTGCTGCGCTGAGCAAGTCGCTCCCGAGCTACATGCAGCCCAGCCGATGGCGCGATTTCGACCGCCTGCCGCGTAACGAGCACGGGAAGATCGACCGCAGGGCACTCCAGCATCTGTTCGGGGAGCAGGCGTGAACGTGCTGTTGATCGCCGAGCAGGCGGCCGGCGTTAAGATGCTGCGGGCGCTGACGGGGCTCGACCACCGTGTCGTGGCGGTGATGGCGAGTCCGATGAAACCGGCCGTCGCGGGGGCCACGGTCTGGACCGTAGCGGAGTCGCTTGGGTATCCCACGTGGGATGCGCGACGCGTCACGGATCCGCGGCTCGCGGAGGCCGTCCGGGCGAACGAAGTGGACATCATGCTGAACGTCCATTCACTGAGGATCATCGATGCCGCGGTGCTCGGGGCAGCCCGCTACGGAGGATACAACCTCCACCCGGGGCCGCTGCCGCGGTACGCGGGCCTGAACTCCATCAATTGGGCGCTGTATCGCGGCGAGCGCATCCATGGCGTGACGATCCATCGAATGGAGGCTGTGGTCGACGCGGGCGCCATCGCCTATCAGGAGTGCTTCCCCGTCGAACCGGGTGATACGGCACTAACCGTGAGTGCTCGGTCCGTAGCCATCGGAGTCCGACTCATGCTGCGCCTGCTCCAGACGGCCGCTACTGACCCGTCTCTCGTGCCCGCGAAGGAACAGGATCTGACCCAGCGCGAGTATTTCGGTTGCCAGGTCCCTTGTCACGGCCTGCTAACGTGGGCGCAGCCCGCAGCTCGTGCGGTTGACTTCGTTCGAGCGTGCGACTACTACCCCTTGCCGTCACCGTGGGGGCATCCCCGAGCGAGCTCAGCGCAAGGCGAGATCGGGATCGTCAAGGCGTCGCGTGCGGGAGTCGCCACCGACGCGCCGCCTGGTACCGTCGGGGACACTTTCGGCACGAGCGTCAGGATCGCCTGCGACGATGAGTGGATGAGTGTGGTGAAAGTCCAAGTCGACGGCCACTATGCGGATGCCGCGGATATTCTTCACTCGGGAATGCTTCTCGGGGATGGACAGACTTGACGCAACACAGTCAAGTGCTGCCCGGCGGCGGACCCGAGTCGCTGTCGACGGGTCCCGGTACGGTCGCAATCGCCCGTACCGCAGCACTGATCGGAGACTCCTTGGGCATCGATGTCGATGACACGGCGACGGACCTGCTCGCGAGCGGGATCATCGACTCGCTCGCGTTTGTGTCGTTGTTGCTTGCGATCGAGCAGGAGTTCGGCATTTCGATCGATGTCGACCGCCTCGATTTATCGGACTTCCAGTCCGTCGAGCGGATCGCGCGGTTCATCATGGTCGAGATCACTCGATCAAATACGCCCACCGACGGGGGCCCGAGCTGAGACCTCTCACAATGACGGCTTCCTGAGGAGAGGGATGGCCAACGTCGTCGTGTACGGAACCGGGCATATGGCCTCCGTGGTGCACACCTACCTGACACAAGACTCGCCACATGACGTCGTCGCCTTCACCGTCGGCGCCGATTACCTGACGTCGGACTCGTTCCTTGACCTTCCGGTCGTGCCGTTCGAGGGCATCGCAGCCGTCTATCCGCCCACCGAATTCGCGATGCTCATCGCGGTCGGCTTCAAGCAGGTAAATCGCGTGCGCGCCGAGATATATGTCGAGGCAAAGCAGTTGGGGTACGAGCTTGTCACGTACGTCCACTCCAAGGCGACGGTCTGGCGCGACCTGATTATCGGTGACAACTGCATCGTGATGGAGAACACGGTCATCCAGCCGTTCGCCGAGGTCGGGAACAACGTCACCCTTGGACCCGGCAGTAGTGTCGGGCACCACTCGATCATCATGGACCACTGTCTGCTTGCGTCGCATGTGGATGTCTCGGGCAATGTCACCGTTGAGCCGTACTGCTTCCTGGGCGCAAACTCCACCATACGTGATGGGGTCACGATCGCGGCTGAGTGCGTGATCGGGGCCAATGCCGCGATCCTCCACAACACGAACGCGCGAGAGGTCTATGTCGCCCCGCGTGCAGAGCTACTGCGACTACCGAGCGACAAGCTTCCCCGGATCTAGCTTCGACGTTGGCTCGAGCGCCGAGCTGCGCGGCGCCACCAGGCCGTACCCGATGTGTATGCGCTGGGAGCGCATCCTCACCGGTCGACTCGGGCATCGCGGCCGCCCGGCCAGTGCTGCCGCAGTACCGGCTCGTCGCGCGGGGTGACGAGTACTTCCGACGCGATGAGCCGGACACCGGGAGGCATCCCCTCAGCGCTCACCGGCAGCAAGGATCCGTTCGATTTCCCCCGCCGACCGGAAGTCGCGCTCGGTTAGCCCGCCCGAGGCGTGGGTCCAGAGCGTGAGCGTCACGGTGTCCCAGTGGATCGCGACGTCGGCGTGGTGGTTCTGTTCGTCGGCAGGGGCGACGATCCGCTGCACGAACTCGACCGCGTCACCGAAATCACGTCGCTTGATCGAGGCGACCAGGCGGTCGCCCTCGCGTCGCCATCGGCTGAGCGTCGCGAGCCGGACGAAGACGTCCTCTTCTGAGAAGTTGGCAGGCAGCGCCGCAAGGGCAGCGTTGTAGAACGCGCGCACCTCGGAGGCGCGGCTCCAGGTAGATCGGTGCATGAACTGCCACGTCGTCTCGCGGCGCCGCCCTGGCCGCGGGTCTGACTGTTCGGGCTCCGGGAAGAACGGACGGTCCATGGACAAACGGTAGCCGCTACAGCCGCCGCTGACCCGCATGCCGGTGAACACCTCCGGGCGCGCATTTGTAGACAGCGGGGTTGGGTTCGGCTCGCTCCATCGTCTCTTCCTGTAGCGGACCGAACGCGGGCTAATGGTCCGTCGACTTCCTCGATCGCCGCATCGCGCGTCTACTCCGCATCCGTCGCAGCTCGGCGGTGCACCCGGCGCAATGCCTCTGGACCGGGGACCGGCGTTCGACGACTTGATGGCACAGTTGGCACTCGAGCAGCGCAACATTCAGCCATTCGCGCGACCGAGCGGGATGCGGTCGCGAGATCTGGCTCATCGCCTTCCCTCGGGTTTTCAGTATACGGCCGGCTCCGGCCCTCGGCTGGGATCCCACCGCCAATTCGTTAACAACGGATCGTGGCCATCGATCGCCCATTCGGGCCTCTCGTCGATGTGATCCAATACAACCGCCAGGTTGCTTGTCCTCAGGCGGCCACCTGCCCGAGGTGCCGGCCAATGGCCTTGATTGCGGCGCGCGCGAGGATCTCGCTGGTCAGGGCGATCGCCCGTTCGTCAGTGTCGAACGCCGGGTGATGGTGGGGGAAGGCGCTTGAACGGCCTGCCCCCGCAAGGCAGAACGCCCCGGGTTTCATGGCCAGCAGATGTGCGAAGTCATCCCTGGCGGTGATGGCGCCTGCGTCGATCGCGGCTCGCAACCGAGCCGAGAGAATTCAGTACACGGCCGGCTCCGACCCGGGAAGCCACCTTAACCCGGATCCACCGAAGTCCTGCTGATCGCTCTGTTGACACCGCCGAACGAGGAAGCGAGCCGACTGGCTGGGTGGTAAGCGGCCGCCGAGTGCTGCCGGACGCGCTCTCCCACGCTGCAAGCCCACCGGATCGAGCCTCGCGTGGCCGTCTGACAAGGATCGCGGAGACGCTTCCGCCGGCCCCGAGGCGGCAGTCGGTCTGGATCCCGAGGTCAGGCCAGGAGGGGGAGGGCCCGCAGCCTCGCGAGAGCGGCCGAGAAGGCGATCGCCCATGGCCAGCGCTGGGGCAGGTGCAGCTTCAGCCGGCGCGCCGAGCGGGTGATGCGACCGACCAAGCGGAACAGACGACGGCGCAGCGTCTTGGTCGTGACAAGGGTCTCGCCCAAGCCGATCCGGCTCGTCCAGCGGGCGAGGTTGTGGGCCATCACGCAGACCGCCAGCCAGGCGCCGTTGGCGGCGAACCGGCCGGACGGCAGGTGGTTGAGCCCGACCCCGTACTTGAGATCGCGGATCGCGTTCTCCACCTCGGCGTGGCGGCGGTGGTCGGCTTCGAGCGTGAGCGTGTCGCCCTCGCGGTCGGTGATGAAGGCGTGGTGGTCGTAGAGCGTGAGCAGGCTGAGCTGGCTGCCCGGGGTCGGCCGCACGCGCCGCACGATCAGCCGCACGGACCGTGCGCCCTGCTCGTGGGCGAACGGGGTGTAGCTCGTCTCGGCCACGTCGGCGCCATCCTCGATCCAGTAGGGGATGGGCGTCCAGGTCTCCTCGGGGATCGCTTCGATGAGCTGCCGCACGGCCGGGCTGTGGCGGATCGTGATGCTGAAGCGCACGCCCAGCGCGTGACACACACGCACCACGCCGGAGCCGTAGAAGCCGCTGTCGGCACGGACCGTGAGGGGCCCGTTCGCGCCTGCCTGGCGGACCCGACCGATCGTCTCGCGTAGGAAGTGGCTCGCGCTGCGACCGCTGGTGGCGGTGCCGCCGCGCAGCCGCGCCATCAGCACGCCGCCCGTGCCGGCGGCGATCGCGAGCAGCGGGTGATAGCCGCGCACCCCCCGCTGTAGGTGAACTCCGAGCCGCCCTCCTTGGTTAGGCCATAGGTCTCGCAGATCGTGGAGTCGAGGTCGATCGTCAGGGGATCGCCACCGGGGCTGGCACCCGCCGCCCAGGCACGTGTCAGCAGCTCCCGGCTCACCCGGTCGAGCTGGCGCACGTGGCCCCAGCGGAAGCTGCGCCAGAAGGTGCCCAGGGTGGACGCCGCCTTGACCGTGAAGCCCAGCACGCGCCCGGTCGCGCCCGCCTGCAGCGCGTTCGCATCGTCGATGCAGTCGCCGCCGGCGAGGGCCGACATGACGAGCGTCAGGAGCTTGGCGCCCGGGTTCGCCCGGCCCGGAGCTGCGCCGAGGTCGAGGTGCTCGTCGACGAGCTCCCGGAGCCCAAGGTGGTGGGCCAGCGTGGCCGGCAGGAGGAGCCCCGCATCGGCCACCAGTCGGTCGTCGTCGAAGGGCCACCTCGAGCCAGTCGGGGCTGTGCGAAGATCGCATCTATCAGGTGCTCCTCTGTCGAGTCGATGGGCTGGTTCGCAAACACCATCTTCCCAGTTCAGAGGGGCACCTGATTCGTCGTTTCAGCGCTCCCCAGCAGCGGCTCATCGGTGGATCCGGGGTAAGGGAAGGGTCATGGCGGAAGGGAGAGCCTACCGGCTAGCCCGCAATGACATCCAACCTGTCGCAACCCCAAGTCAGCATCGGGTGCCGAGATCGCTGCCGAGCCCGGCGCATTCGGTCGAGAAGGAGAGAAAGGACCATGGACACAACCGCACCTACCGGAGCCTCCGAGACGCATGATCGCAAGGTCATCCACGACAGCATCAACGCCGAGCCGCAGGAGACGACTGAGCGCAAGCTCACTGGTCGCCAGATCCTCGAGAACGCCGGCTTCACCCCGAGGAGCACCGCCTTACCCGCAACGACGGCGGCAAGGAGATCGGTCTCGATGACGAGGAGCCAATCCATGAGGGCGAGGCTTTCACGGCCACCTTCCGGGGCATCACCCCGGTCTCCTAGGGCGGCGGCGTGACGGCGGACGAGTTCGAGGCCTACCTCAAGGGCCTGGGTCTGACCGTCGAGACGATAATCGGCGCGGATGCCGGCCGCTACATCGCCGTGCGGTCGTTCGCAGTTCCCGCCGGTGCTCTCGCGGGGCGGACGTGTGACGCTGTCGTCCGCCGGGAGGAGTCAGTCCCATACATCCCGCCCGCGGCGATCCACACGCGCCCCGCGCTGGTGCCGATGGGAACGCTCAACACGCAGGCGAGCCCGATCGGACCCGACTGGCAGTACTGGAGCCGACGGTTCGACCACCCGCCGACACCGGCCCGGCTGTGGGCGCACATCCTCACCGTGTTGACGGAGGTAACGTGAGCTACCTGCTCGCCGACCTCGCACCTTTTGACCTGTCGGTCGCGCTGACTGCGGAGACGGACCAAGCCCTCGGCGCGCATCTGCACAAGCCGAGGCGCAAGAGGATCTCGCCTTTGCGTACTGGCGACCGAGCGGGGGTGCTCGCCGCTACACCGCGGTCCTTACGTCGGTGGCGTGGCCGGGTGAGGACGAGCGAGAGCTCCACGGCAACGCTTCGTTCCGGTCGGAATACCTCAATCGCGTGCTGCGCGAGTTGCCGCAAGGAGCTGGGATTGCCTTCCTCCACGGGCATCCAGGTCCGGGCTGGCAGGGGATGAGCGACGACGATACGGTTGCGGAGCGCGATCGGTTGGCCGGCGCGGTGGCGGGACGCACTGCCCTCCCGCTCGTGGGCATGACCCGCGGGACAGACGGCGCCTGGAGCGCACGGTTCTGGGGCCGTCGATCCCCCCGAACCTACGCACGGTGCGATGCCGGCACGGTGCGCGTCGTCGGTCGCCGCTTGCGAGTTACCTTCCACCCCGACGACGTGCCCGCAAAGCCGACCGAGGCACTCGGCGAGACGCTCACCGTCTGGGGATCGAAGGCGCACGACGATCTCGTCCGCGTCCGCGTCGGGATCGTCGGGGTTGGTAACGTCGGCAGCCTGGCGGCCGAGGCGTGCAGCCGGATGGGCATGAGCCGGCTCACCTACATTGACCACGACATGCTGGAGATGCGAAACCTGGACCGAACGCACGGCGCGACCGTCGCCGACGTGATCGCTGGCCTGTCCAAGATTGCCGTCGCCGGTCGAGCGACAGCGCTCAGCCACACGGCCGCGGACGTCGACCTCCGGCTCGTGCCGAGTTCCCTGCTGTCCGAAGCCGGCTACGCGGCCGCCCTCGATTGCGATGTCCTGCTCTCGTCGGTCGATCGGCCGCTGCCTCGCCACGTGCTCAACGCCATGGCCTACGCCCACCTCATCCCGGTGGTTGACGGAGGGATTGCGGCGCGCGTCAAGGCGGATGGGACGCCGCTCCACATCGACTGGCGCATCCAGACGGCCGGGCCCGAGCAGGGGTGCCTGGCGTGCGTGGGGGCCCTCCGTCGCAGCGACGTCGCCCTCGACCGCGAGGGCAAGCTCGACGATCCGGAGTACATCGCTGGTCTTTCAGAGGCGGAGCGGGAAGCAATCTCGCGCCGCAACGTCTTCCCGTTCGGCATGAGCGTCGCCGCCCACCAGGTCCTCCAGATGGTTGGCTTGGTCACGGGCCTTCAACGCGTTGGCGGCATCGCCCCCCAGATGTATCACGCCTACCCGGGCGGCATGGAAGTCCGCCGTGCCGAATGCGAGGCTGGCTGCGAGTATCGCGGCCTGACTGCGTCCGGTTCGGACCTACGGCCGGGCGTCATATCGTGAAGACAGGCCCGCACCACGCAGGAGACGACGCTGCCACTGTTATGCAAGGGGGAGCTGAGCGCTCTTCGCCGCGAATAGCAGCGTACGTCATCACCCGCTGTGGGAGCTGCGCGTGACTCTCACGGTGACTCTCAATCGGCGCTACGTGGCCGATTCTGAGCGTGAATGTGCGAGGATGTCCGGCGGCTGTTAACCGCTTGGTCGTAGGTTCGAATCCTACCGCCGGAGCCATCCCACAATGGGGTCGGAACGTGTCCTGCGGGTGCCCGTCGTTTTGCTCCACGCGAGTAGTGACCAGAAGGTCACATGTCACGGGAACGGAGGGTCCGTCAGGGGCGTCTGTGAGGGCATGATCCATGGAACCATCGATGTTCTGCTCGGCCTGGGCGCATTGGTCGGCTGTCAACCGCCCGGCGATGGAGACCTCGCCATCCTGCGCGGGATCGTCGTGGCTGGGCCGACCTGCCCGGTGGTGCGCGATCCGCCAGATCCGGCGTGCGAGGACCGTCCCGTCGCGGGTGCCGAGATCGTCATCCTCGATGCCCGAGGCGACGAGGTGGCCCGCGTGCGCACCGACGAAGCCGGCATCTTCACCGCAGAGCTGCCGGCGGGGGAGTACCGGCTCGTCCCACTGCCGATCGAGGGCCTGCTCGGGACGCCGACAGCGACCGATATCGTGGTGGTGGAGGGTCTGGATCCCGAGCCCGTGACGATCACCTACGACACGGGAATTCGCTGAGGGCTAACGCTGGGGCCTATCGCACGTTAGTACCATTGAGCCGGACACTGCGTTGGCGGCATTGCCGCCAGGGCAGCCGCAGTGTCCGGCGGCTTCGTGCCCGCCGTCAGCCCCGCCGCTCGTGCCAGTCCGGATCGACGGGCGCGGTCGGCCCAACATCTCCGAAGGTCGGCACCAGGCTCCAGCCCATCACGCCCATGGCGATGCCGAAGATGAGCAGCATTGCCGACCCGGCCGGCTCGTAGGTCAGGAACCAGTAGACGGCCGCGACCGCGATCACGAGCGCCGGGATGGCCAGGTACTTCACGAGCGTCATGCCGTCATCATACCCAGAGCCGCTTCAGACGACCCAGCCACAATCGGTTCTGCCGACCGGGCCGGTGGACAGGGCATGGCCAGGCCGGGTCCCATCTTCGGGGGCATGGGCCCGAACGAGTGGTCGAGTCCCCAGGAGGCGGTCGGCACGGACGAGCGTGGCGCGCCGGATGCGGGGATCGCTGACCGGGGAGCCCGCGTCCGATGGTTCGCTCGCAGTCGGCATCGAGCTTGCCCGGTCTGCGGCACGGGCGGTGACGACCGAACCGTCCGGATAGCTCAGCCACAGGCCGCGAAGCCTGGCAATGAAGTGCTCGGGCATGCCCGGCACCAGCAGGTCCACCATCCCGCTCCCGCTGCGACGATAGCCGCGTGGCCGCTCGTCGGCCTGGACCCGGTCGACGAATGCGCGCGTCAGCAGCTCGTCGACCGCAACGCGAATGGCCTCGGGGGCCTCCACCTGGGAGCGACCGCCACGAAAGGTCGCCCGGCCGACCACCTGCGGTTCGGTGCTGCCGCGGGGGGTTGCGAGCAGCTCGTACGTGAGCGTGTCGTCGGTCCGTGGGTCCGCAGTGCGGTCGATCACCGGGCGAGGATAGCGCAGCAAGTGGTACCGGTGCCGCCTCCGGCGGCGCATCGGCGGGGTCGGCTAGAATCGATCGCGGGCCTGGTTTGAGCGAGGAGAGGCAGCGGTGAGCGAGGTCGACGAGTCAGCGTACCGCGGGATGGTGGCCGAGCAGAACGACGCGCAGGTCGACACCTGGGCGGCGGACCTCTTCATCGACTTCGCGAAGCGACTGGGGGTGGGGACCGCCATTGCCGCCTTCTGCGAGTCGACCGGGCTCGACGCCCGCGGCTTCCAGCGGGCGTTCATGGTCGGTGGAGGACCCGACCACGTCGTGGGAATCGACACGGCGGGATCCCTGGCTGCGCCGATTTTCGAGCTGCCGAAGGCCATCGCCGGCCTGCGGCGCATCGATCCGGGCGCGAGAGCGAAGCTCGTGGACTTCCTGGTCCGCCACCGCGAGGTGATGTCCTACACGGCGTGATCGGGAGGGGAAGCTACTCCTCGCCTTCCCGATGCGGAGCGCCCGCCCGCATGATCGCGATGGCGTTCTCGATCTTCAGCTTCGTGATCGTCAGGTGCTTGGCGAAATTGGCGCGATTGACCTCGGGAATCTGTTCCATCATCTCGGGCCTCCGCAGGATCTCCACGAGGTCGTCGACTCCATCGGCCAGCTTCGAGCGGGCGCCCATGAGGGCATCGTCCGCCTGCTTCGACTCGACGGCCTGGCCGGCGACGGTCTTGGCGCGGCGCCTCGTGACGGGCGCCGCGGGCGCATCCTCGCGGGCCTTCCCGCCGCCCGTGATCACCCGCAGCCTGGCGAGGCTCAGCTCACCAGCGGCGATCCGCTTTGCGAGTCGACGACGAGTCCGCTCGTCGGTGATCTTCATCAGCTCGTACGCATGGCTGATCGTGTCTTTGCGCAACGACACGAGCTCGCGGACGTCTGCCGGTGCATCCGAAAGGCGCAGTCGGTTCTCGATGTAGCCCTTGTCCTTCCCGACCTTCTGCGCGAGCTGACGGACCGAATAGCCGAAGGCCTCGGTCATCCTCCGGAACATCGCCGCCTCTTCGAGCGGCGAGACGTCCTCGCGCTGGAGATTCTCGATGATGCTGACCTCGAGCGCCGTGACCTCGTCGAAGTCGACGACGATCGCGGGGATCGTGTCGCGCCCAGCCATGCGCGACGCGCGCCATCTCCGCTCGCCGGCGATCAGCTCGAACTGCGCCCCGCTTGGTCGCACGAGAATCGGCTGCAGAACGCCGTGCTCCCTGATCGAGCCCGCCAGCTCGGTCAGCGACTCCTCGTCGTACGAGAGCCGGGGCTGGGCCGGGTTCGGGAGGATCTTGCCGACCGGCACCTCCCGGATCTGGGCGTGCGTCCCGCGGGACTCGATGAGCGAGACGATCCCGGGAGCGAGGTCGGTGTGCTGGGCCTCGTCGAACAGGCGATGGATGTTCTGCTGGAATGCGGGTCGCTTGTCAGCCAAGCTCGATCACCTCCTGGGCCAGGTCGCGGAATGCGCGAGCCGCCGCCGAGCTGGTCGCGTACTCGGTGACCGGCTTGCCGGTGAGCGGCGCCTCGCCGAGCTTCACCGTCTGCTTGATCATCGTGGTGAAGACCCGGTGATCGCCGAGCTCGCGCAGGTTCTCGAGCATCTCTCGCGCGAGGACGGTCCTCCCGTCGAAGAAGGTCGGCAGCAGGCCGAGCACCTCGAGATCATGGTTCAGCTTGATCTTGATCGTGTTGATGACCTTGATCAGCGCGGTGAGGCCCTTGATGGCGTAGTACTGCGTCTGCACCGGGATGATGACCCGGTTGCTCGCCACGAGCGAATTGATCGTCAGGAGCCCCAGCGTCGGCGGACAGTCGAGGATGATCACGTCGTACTGCCGCTCGGCCCACCCCGCCAGCGCATCGCGCAGGACCATCTCTCGGCCGATGGCCGTGAACAGCTCGACCTCGGTCGACGCCAGCTCGAGAGTCGCCGGTGCGGCCCACAGTCCCGGCGTCCCGGTGTCGCGCACGATCTCATCGAGCGACACCCGGTCCTCCGACAGGACGTCGGCCATGGAATGGCGCACGTCCGAGAGCGAGATGCCGAGACCCACCGTCAGGTTGGCCTGGGGGTCCATGTCGACGCACAGGACGCGATAGCCGCGTTCGGCCAATGCCCCGCCGAGGTTGATGGAGCAGGTCGTCTTGCCGACGCCGCCCTTCTGGTTCGCGATCGAGATTACCTTGGTCAACGCATCACCCTTGTGCGGCTGGACTCCGGTTGTGCATCGCGTCAGCGACGTCTCGATGATAGGCCGAAGCACGCGCATCGGTCCATCCGAGTTGTCCACAACGTGGAGAAAACGCCCCGTCGTTGTGCAAAGACATCGGTCTATACTCGAAGTTGTCCACCGTCGGCCTGCGGGCCCGTAGCTCAATGGTCAGAGCAACCGGCTCATAACCGGATGGTCGCAGGTTCGATTCCTGCCGGGCCCACCAGTCGCCAACCCCAAGGAGTCCGTCCCGTGTCGACCGCCGACAAGCTCGAACGCCTGCGCGTGCTTCGCGAGGAGGCGCGGCAGGGTGGGGGCGCACGGCGACTGGAGCAGCAGCATGCGCGCGGCAAGCTTTCCGCCCGAGAGCGCCTCGACCTGCTTCTCGACGAAGACAGCTTCACGGAGCTCGATGCATTCGTGACGCATCGAGCGAGCGAGTTCGGGCTCGAGGATGAGCTCTACCTCGGTGACGGCGTCGTCTCTGGGTCCGGGAAGATCGACGGCCGGCTCGTCTTCGTCTACAGCCAGGACTTCACCGTCTTCGGCGGGTCGTTGTCGGAGGCGCATGCGGAGAAGATCTGCAAGGTCATGGATCTCGCACTGGAGAACGGGGCACCCGTCATCGGTTTGTCGGACTCCGGCGGCGCGCGGATCCAGGAGGGCGTCGCGAGTTTGGGCGGCTACGCGGAGATCTTCCTGCGCAACACGCTGGCGTCGGGGGTCGTGCCGCAGATCTCGCTCATCATGGGACCGTGTGCCGGCGGCGCCGTGTACTCCCCGGCGATCACGGACTTCGTCGTCATGGTCGACGGCACCAGCTACATGTTCGTCACCGGACCGAATGTCGTGAAGACGGTTACGCACGAAGAGATCGATCTCGAAGGTCTCGGCGGCGCGCGGATTCACAATGAGACGAGCGGGGTTGCACAGTTCCTGGCGCCGGGAGAGCCGCAGGCGCTCGACCTCGCGCGACGGCTCATCGGCTACCTGCCACAGAACAACATCGACGCAGCACCCCGTCGTTCGGAGTGGTCCGAGCCGACCCTCGCCGGTACGGCGCTCGACGCGCTCGTTCCCGACTCGCCGAAGCAGTCCTACGACATGCACGCGGCGATCGGCGGGATCGTCGACGCCGACTCGTTCACGGAGGTGCACGCCGGGTTCGCGCGCAACATCATCTGCGGGCTCGCCCGCGTCGAGGGCCGCAGCGTCGGAATCGTCGCCCAGCAGCCCGAGGTCCTGGCGGGCGTCCTCGACATCGACGCGTCCGACAAGGCGGCGCGCTTCGTCCGAACCTGTGACTGCTTCAACATCCCGATCATCACGCTGGTGGACGTGCCCGGGTTCCTGCCCGGCGTCGACCAGGAGCACCGCGGCATCATCCGCCACGGCGCGAAGCTGCTCTACGCGTATTGCGAGGCGACCGTTCCGAAGGTCACCGTCATCACGCGCAAGGCATACGGCGGCGCGTACGACGTCATGAGCAGCAAGCACGTGCGCGGCGACATGAACTATGCATGGCCGACAGCGGAGATCGCCGTCATGGGCGTCGAGGGCGCGGTCAATATCATCTTCCGCGAGCAGATCGCCGCCGCCGCCGACCCTGCGGCCGAGCGCGTCCGGCTGGTGGCGGAGTACGAGGATCGTTTCGCCAATCCGTACGTCGCAGCGTCGCGCGGCTACGTCGACGAGGTGATCATGCCCTCGGAGACGCGCAGCCGCATCGCGGGCGCACTTGGCATGCTGGAGCACAAGCGCCAGGCCGTGCCGCCCAAGAAGCACGGCAACATTCCCCTCTAGGGAGAAGGCTGTCTTTGCGCACGGACAGACCGATGCCTCCGTTCGACCGGCTCCTGATCGCCAATCGCGGCGAGATCGCCATCCGCGTCATCCGCGCCTGTCGTGAGCTGGGCATCTCGCCGGTGGCTGTCTATTCCGACGCCGATGTCGACGCCCTGCACGTGCGCCTTGCCGACCGCAGCGAGCGGATCGGCCCGCCGGCGCCTGGTGAGTCGTACCTGTCGATCGAGGCGATCGTCGACGCCGCCGCGCGGAGCGGCGCGGCCGCCGTCCACCCGGGATACGGCTTCCTGTCCGAGAACGCGGCATTTGCCCGAGCTGTCACCGGGGCGGGACTGGTGTTCGTCGGTCCTCCGGCCGCCACGCTCGAGGCGCTCGGAGACAAGCTTGCGGCGCGGCGGATCGCGGCCGCGGCCGGCGTCCCGATCGTCCCGGGCACGGAGCTGGCAATCGAGGTCGGGGACACGGCCGACCTGGCGGCCGTCGGGTTCCCGCTCTTGCTCAAGGCCGCGGCCGGCGGCGGGGGGCGGGGCATGCGGCGGGTCGAGTCGCCGGAAGGCGTGCCGGATGCGCTGGCCGCCGCACGCCGCGAGGCGCTTTCCGCCTTCGGCGACGGGACGATCTACGCGGAACGCGTGATCGCCACTGCGCGGCACGTCGAGGTGCAGCTGCTCGGCGACCGGCACGGGGGCCTCGCACTGCTCGGCGAGCGCGATTGCAGCATCCAGCGGCGCCACCAGAAGCTCGTCGAGGAATCGCCCTCCCCGGCGGTCGACCCCTCAACCCGCGCTGCGCTGCTGGAGAGCGCCCGCCGCGTCGCCGCGAGCGTGGACTTCCACAACGCGGCCACGGTCGAGTTCCTCCTGGACGCGGACCGGAACCACTATTTCCTCGAGATGAACACCCGTCTGCAGGTTGAGCACGGCGTCACGGAGCAGGTCACGGGGCTGGACCTGGTGGGCTGGCAGATCCGGGTGGCGGCGGGCGAACGGCTGCCGGACGGGGTGCTCCAGCCTGCCTTCCGCGGGCATGCCATCGAGGTCCGGCTGTATGCCGAGGATCCGTACGCCGGCTTCCAACCGACGGCGGGCCGGATCACGGCCTGGCGGATGCCGCAGGGTCCCGGCGTTCGGGTCGACGCCGGCGTCGAGGCCGATACCGACCTGCGTCCGGAGTACGACCCGCTGCTCGCGAAGCTGATGGTCCACGCGGAGGACCGGCCGGCCGCCATCGATCGGCTGCGGCGCGCGCTCGACGAGACGGTCATCGGCGGGGTCCAGACCGATGCCGGCTTCCTCCGCTGGCTGGTCGACGACGATGCATTCCGTGCCGGGGACTACGACACCGGGCTGATCGCCGACCGCTGGGGTCACGGACCACCGCTCGACGGTGACGACGCCCGCCTCGTGGCCATCGCCGCCCTCGCCGGACGCGCAGCGGCCCAGGACCTCGCCGCGGCGGCCTCCACGCCGACCGATGACGCGTCGGCATGGGGACGTGCGGCACGGCACGAGGCCCTGCGACGATGACCGACCGCGAGGTCCGCATCGGCGACGAACGCGTCATCCCGGCCGAGGGCTGGCGCCTCGAGCTCAGCGATCGTGCGCGGGGGATCGGCCAGCTGACCGATGGGCGAATCCGGGTGCCGGTCCTGGTGGAGGGCGCCGGGACGGATTGGGCCGTCACGCTTCGCGGGCGGCGCGTGCCGGTCACCGTCCGCTCGTGGCGGGAGCGGATCCTGGCGGAAGCCGAGACGGCGGCCGCCGAGCACAGCGGTCCGGTCGAGGTGAAGGCGACCCTGCCCGGCCTGGTGGTCGCGGTTGCGGTGGCCGTGGGGGACGAGGTGGCCGAGGGTGCGGCGCTGCTGACGGTCGAGGCGATGAAGATGCAGAACGAGGTGCGGGCGCCACGCGCCGGCAGGGTCGTCCACATCGCCGTGGCTGCCGGCCAGGCCGTCGCCACCGGCGCATCCCTCGTGCGCCTGGAGTAGCCGCCGCCTGCGCCGGGGATCAGCCGCGGCACGGCTACAATCGGTGGCCCATGACTGACAGCGCCGCCTCGGAGGCCCGCCCGTATCGGTCCACCTCCGGCATCGAGATCAAGCCGGTGTACGGGCCGGCCGATCTCGACGGCTTCGACGCTTCAACGCAGCTGGGCGAGCCCGGCGGCTACCCGTACACACGCGGCATCCATCCGACCGGCTATCGCGGCCGCCCGTGGACGATGCGGCAGTACGCCGGCTTCGGTTCGGCCGAGGAGACGAACCGACGATTCCGGTACCTGCTCGACCGCGGCCAGACAGGCCTCTCCGTCGCGTTCGACCTGCCGACCCAGATCGGCTATGACTCGGACGACCCGATGGCGGCCGGCGAGGTCGGCCGGGTCGGGGTCCCGATCGACTCGACTGACGATATGGAGACCCTCCTCGACGGCATCGACCTCGGCCAGGTCTCGACCTCGATGACGATCAACGCCACCGCGTCGATCGTGCTGGCCCTGTACGAGACGGTCGCCCGCCGGCGAGGGAGCGATCCTCGCCGGCTGCGCGGCACGGTCCAGAACGACATCCTCAAGGAGTACATCGCGCGCGGGACGTATATCTTCCCGCCCGGCCCCTCGATGCGCCTCGTCACGGACACCTTCGCCTACTGCCGGGCCGAGCTTCCCGAGTGGAACACGATCAGCATCAGTGGGTACCACATGCGCGAGGCCGGGGCGACCGCCGTCCAGGAGGTCGCCTTCACAGTGGCCAACGCGATCGCGTACTGCGAGGCGGCCCTTGCCGCCGGGCTTGTCTTCGACGAGTTCGCGCCGCGCCTCTCCTTCTTCTTCGCTGCCCATGGCAACCTCCTCGAGGAAGTTGCCAAGTTCCGGGCCGCACGACGGGTCTGGGCCCAGGTCGCACGCGAGCGGTTCGATGCGCGGGAGCCCCGCAGCATGGCGATGCGCTTCCACGTTCAGACCGGCGGGTCGACGTTGACCGCGCAGCAGCCCGACGTCAACGTGGTCCGCACGACGCTCCAGGCGCTGGCCGCGGTCCTCGGCGGGACGCAGTCGCTCCACACGAACGCGCTCGACGAGGCGCTCGGGCTGCCGACGCCCGCAACCGCCCGGCTGGCGCTCAGAACGCAACAAGTGTTGAAGAGCGAATCGGGGGTGGCCGACACCGTGGACCCGCTGGCCGGCTCGTACTACGTCGAGAGCCTGACCGGCGAGATCTTCGAGCGTGCCATCGCCGAGATCGCCGCCATCGACGCCCGCGGCGGGACCATCGCCGCCCTTGCCGCCGGGTACCAGCCCGATGCCATCGGCGACGCCGCGTACGACGTCCAGCGCGCGATCGAGGCAGGAGACCGGATCATCGTCGGCCTGAACGCCTTCAGTGATGAGGGTGACGAGCAGCGCCCCGCCCCGCAGCCAATCGACCCGGAGCTCGAGGCGCGGCAGGTCCAGCGCATTGCCGAGGTCCGCGCGCGCCGCGATGCGAGCGCCGCAGCCGGCGCCGTGCAGGCCCTCGAGTTCGCGGCGTCCGGCACGGAGAACGTCGTCCCGCGCATTCGCGCCTGCGTCGAGGCCGGCGTCACCCTCGGTGAGATCGCCCATGCCCTGCGCCGGGTGTGGGGCGAGCATCGCCCGTGAGCGGGGGCGGACGGCTCGGGGCGATCCACCACGTCGCGATCGTCGTGCGATCGATCGACGCGTCGCTGCCCCGCTACCGCGAGCTCTTCGGGCTCGACCCGGAAGCGGACCCGGTCGCCTTTGCCTCGCAGCGTGTGCGGCTGTGCTTCCTTCCGACGGGCCCGGAGCCCGCGGCCCGCATCGAGCTGGTCGAGCCAATGGACGATGACAGCGGAGTGGCGCGCTTCCTTGCCGATCGCGGCGAGGGCGTCCACCACCTGTGCTTCGTGACCGACGACCTGCCGCGCGAGCTCGAACACCTCGTCGCCCGGGAGGCGGAGCTGATCGACACCGAACCACGCCCAGGGGCCCACGGCACGGTCGCGTTCGTGCACCCGCGGACGCTCAACGGTGTGCTCTGGGAGCTCCTCGAGCCCGGGGCCGGCTGATCAACCAGCTCCGCCGATGTCAGGCGTCGCAGGTGAAGCCATAGCGGCCGCCCGACAGCTGCTCGCGAGCCTGCGCGTCGACGGTGCGGGCCACCTCGAGGTCCTCTTCGACCGGGCCCTCGTCGAGGGCCGCCGCCCCATTCGTGAGGGCGATGATCTGCGCGCCGATCAGCTCGTCGAGCGGCCGGCCCGGCGCCCATTCCGGCAGGCCGGCCACGGCGGTGCCGGCGGCATCGACCCGCTCCTCTAGCTCGGCCCTCGCCGCATCACGTCCAGCCGGGTCGTCGCGCACCGCGACGCCGCGCTCGAGCGCATCGACCCCGGCGGCCAGCTGGGCGAAGGCCTCGCAGACCGCCGTGCGATACGCGCTCGGAGCCGGGTTGCGGCCGGGGTCGTCGCGCAGGTACCCGACCAGCGCGACGGAGCCGACGATGACGAAGAGCGCGATGGTGAGGCCCCAGCCCCAGCCGGCCAGGCGGAAGAGACCGACGCCACCGGACCGATCGGGCTCTTTGCCGCGCTCGGATGGCGGGCGAGGCGGGGAGTAGTCGCCCCTGTCCCGGGCCGGCGGATCGGGCCTGGTCACCGCGTGGGCGGTGCGCTACCGGACGCCGACGTCGCGCAGCAGCTGCGGGATGTGGGACGGCGAGTCGGCGACGCGGATCCCGGCTGCCTCGAGCGCCGTCCGCTTCGACTCGGCCGTGCCGGCACCGCCCGAGATGATTGCGCCGGCGTGGCCCATCCGGCGCCCGGGCGGCGCGGTGCGCCCCGCGATGAAGGCCGCCATCGGCTTGCGAACCTCGCGGGCGCAGAATTCGGCCGCTCGCTCCTCCTCCTCGCCGCCGATCTCGCCGATCATCACGATCGCCTCGGTCTCGTCGTCCTGGTTGAACATGTCGAGCACGTCCACGAACGTCGTCCCCACAATCGGGTCGCCGCCGATACCGACGGTGGTCGTCTGGCCGATGCCCGCATCGGTCATGGCCTGCACCACCTCGTAGGTCAGGGTGCCGGAGCGCGAGACCAGGCCAACCGAGCCGCGGACGTGGATGTTGCCCGGGATGATGCCCACCTTGGCCTCGTCGACGCTCGTCAGGCCGGGACAGTTGGGGCCGATGAGCCGGACGCCCTTCTGCTTCAGGACGTGATAGACGCGAAGCATGTCGAGCACTGGGACTCCCTCCGTGATGCAGATCACGAGGGCCAACCCGCCGTCGGCGGCCTCGAGCATCGCGTCGGGGGCGAACGCCGCCGGGACGAAGATGCAGCTTGCAGTCGCGCCGGTCTGCTCGACCGCCTCCGCCACGGTGTCGAAGACCGGCACCCGGCCGTCCAGCGTCGACTGGCCGCCCTTCCCTGGCGTGACGCCGGCGACGATGTTCGTCCCGTACTCGAGCATGGCGGTCGAGTGGAACGCGCCCTCGCGCCCGGTGACGCCCTGGACCACGAGCCGGGTGTCGCGGTTCACGAGGATGCTCATGCCGTTCGTCCCTCGGCCGCCGCCACCGCCTTCGCCGCCGCGTCGTCCAGCGAGTCGGCCGTGATCAGGTTCGCCTCGGCCAGGATCGGCTCCGCCTCGTTGGCGTTCGTGCCGACGATGCGGACGACCATCGGCACGTCCCGGGTCAGCCCGGCGCGGGCCTCGACGATGCCGCGGGCGACCTCGTCGCCCCGGGTGATTCCCCCGAAGATGTTGATGAGGATGGCCTTTACGTTGGGATCGTCGAGGATGATCCTGAAGGCCGCGGCCACCCGGTCGGCCTTCGCGCCGCCGCCGATATCGAGGAAGTTCGCCGGCTCGCCGCCTGCCAGCTTCACGAGATCCATCGTCGTCATCGCCAGGCCGGCGCCATTGACCATGCAGCCGATCGTGCCCTCGAGCTTGATGAAGCTGATGCCGGCCTCGCGGGCCGCGATCTCGGACGGCTCCTCCTCGTTCAGGTCGCGCATCGCTTCGAGGTCGGGATGGCGGGGGAGCGCCGAATCGTCCAGCACGATCTTGGCGTCGAGCGCCAGCAGCCGGCCGCCATCGGTTACCACCAATGGGTTGACCTCCGCCAGGTCCGCATCGGACTCCATGAATGCCGCGTGCAGCCCGCGCAGGACGGCCGCGAAGTCGTTCCGCAGCTCCGCCGGGATGCCCAGGAAGAACCCGACGCGCCGTACCTGGTGCTCCTGCAGGCCGATCAGCGGGTGCAGCCTCAGCCGCAGGATCGCCTCGGGACTCGTCTTCGCCGTCTCCTCGATCTCGACGCCGCCCTCCGCCGAAGCGATGACCGTGATCGCCCGGGTCGCACGGTCCAGGATGAGCCCGAGGTAGTACTCGTGCGCGATCTCAGCGGCGGGCGCCACGAGGACGGTCTTGACCGTCGTGCCCTTGATGTCGAGGCCGATGATCTCGCGAGCCCGGTCGGCGGTCTCATCGGGGTTGGCGGCGAGCTTCACGCCGCCCGCCTTGCCGCGCCCGCCCACGAGCACCTGCGCCTTGACGACCACCGGGCCGGCGATGTCGGCCGCGGCGGCGCGCGCCTGCTCGGGCGTGGTGGCCGTCGCTCCGCCCAGGAGCGGCACGCCATGGCGCGCCAGGATCTCCTTCGACCGGTACTCCTGGAGCTTCAATCTGATCTCCTGCGTGGCGGCGCCCATCCGCCCTGGCCAGCTGTCGGGCCGCCGCTGGGCCGCCAGATTGTACCGGCGCGCCGATGAGCACACCGGTGCCTCTGTCCCGCTGACCTCTCGGCGCAGCTCGCCGCATCTGTCTAGACTTCGACGCCGTACGCCGACGCTTTGATCGGCCGCACGAGGTGCATCCGTTGAGCTACGCCGTCACCCTCATCCCCGGCGACGGCATCGGCCCCGAGCTGGCCGAGGCCGCGAAGCATGTGCTCGAGGCCGCCGGCATCGACTTCGAATGGGACGTCCAGCAGGCGGGGGAGGCGACGATCGCCGGAGAGGGAACGCCGCTGCCCGACCGCGTCATCGAGTCGATCCGGGCGAATGGCGTGGCGATCAAGGGACCGATCACGACCCCGGTCGGCTCCGGGTTCCGCTCCGTGAACGTCGGGCTGCGCCAGGCCCTGGAGCTCTATGCCAACGTCCGCCCGGCCCGGTCGATGCAGGGCGTCGAGAGCCGCTACGACAACGTCGACCTGATCATCGTGCGCGAGAACACGGAGGATCTCTATGCCGGGATCGAGCACCGGGTCGGGCCGGATGCGGCGGAGAGCATCAAGATCATCACCCGCGCGGCGTCGCAGCGGATCGCGCGGTACGCCTTCGAGTACGCGGTGAACAACGGCCGGAAGAAGGTCACCGCCGTCCACAAGGCGAACATCATGAAGCTCTCCGACGGCCTCTTTCTGGAGAGCTGCCAGCAGGTCGCCGCCGACTATGCGGGGCGCATCGAGTTCGAGGACCGCATCGTCGACAACATGTGCATGCAGCTCGTGCAGAAGCCGGAGCTGTACGACGTGCTGGTCCTGCCGAACCTGTACGGCGACATCGTCAGCGACCTTGCCGCGGGACTGGTGGGCGGCCTGGGCGTCGCGCCGGGCGCGAACATCGGCGAGCGGGCAGCCGTCTTCGAGCCGGTCCACGGCTCGGCACCAAAATACGCCGGCCAGAACAAGGCCAATCCAACGGCGCTCATCCTGTCAGGTGCCCTGATGCTGCGTCATCTCGGCGAGCTGGCGGCGGCCGATGCGGTCGAGTCCGCGGTGCGCGCCGTCATCGCGGCCGGCGAGACGGTGACCTACGACCTCGGCGGGTCGGCGGGCACGCGCGAGTTCGGTGAGGCGGTCGCGGCTCGTGTGCGAGCTGCCGCGTAGCAGTCGTGCGGGGGGCGGAATCGCCATCCTCCCGGACCACGCGATAGAATCGGGCAGCCGCTAGATTCGCGCCGCCCGGTATTCGGCGGTGCCCCGTGGAGATGAACGCACGACGTGATCAACCTGTTCGGCTACCGCGTGTCGTGGGCGCAGCTGGCGTGGTTCGGACATCGCGCGAGCGGGCTCGGCGTCCTGTTCTACCTGTTCATGCACATCGTCGAGACCTCGACCGTGCTGTTCGGGCCGGACGTCTACAACGCGGCGGTGGGCATCTTCAGGAACCTGCCGGCCAGGCTGGGCGAGATCGTCCTCATGGCGGCGCTGGTGTACCACGCGCTCAATGGGCTGCGGGTGATCGCGATGGATTTCTGGCCGTCGCTGACGGCCTACTACCGGCCGCTCACGTACGGCGTCATCGGCGCGACCATCGCCGCCATGATCCCGCTGTCGCTCATCATGATCCGGCCCTACGCGCCGTGGGCCTGACCACGCGATGACTGCCGTTCGCCGTCCCCGCGTCATCTACACGAACCCGTCCCGGGCGGCGCGCCCAAAGCCGGAGGCATCGGGCCGGGAGCGGTTCTGGTGGTACTTCATGCGCCTGTCGGGGCTGGCGCTCGTGTTCCTTGCGCTGGGCCACATGTTCATCATGCATGTGATGGTCGAGATGACCGGCCAGGAGGTCAACTTCGCCTTCGTGCAGAGCCGATGGGGGACGCCGTTCTGGCGCATCTACGACCTGCTCCTGCTGGTGCTGGCCTTCGTGCACGGCGCAAACGGAACGCGAGTCGTCATCGGCGACTACGTCGTCCACCGGAGGGCGCGCAGCCTGCTCATCGGCATCCTCCTCGTCGTGAGCGCTATCTGGCTCCTGCTCGGGATTGCCGTGATCGCCTTCTTCAACCCCGACACGGCGCCACCGGTCGGGCCCTTCTCGTGACCCTGGCCACGCTCGGTCGCGCGGCGATCCCGCCGACGAGGGTCCACGAGATGGACGCCGTCGTGGTGGGGGCCGGGGGGGCCGGCCTGTACGCCGCCCTGGAGCTGAAGCAGGAGCTCGGGCCGGAGGCCCGCATCGGCGTCATCAGCAAGCTCTACCCGTCGCGCTCGCACACCGGTGCCGCCCAGGGCGGGGTCTGCGCCGCCCTGGGCAACACGGAGGAGGACCACTGGGAGTGGCACTGGTTCGACACGGTCAAGGGCGGTGACTACCTCGTCGACCAGGACGCGGCCGAGGTCATGTGCCGGGACGCGGTCGAGACGATCATCAACCTCGAGCACCTGGGCCTCCCGTTCGATCGCACGCCCGACGGGCTGATCAACCAGCGCCGATTTGGTGGGCACACGCGCAACTACGGGGAGGGGCCTGTTCGGCGCTCCTGCTTCAGCGCCGACCGCACGGGCCACTCGATCCTGCAGACCCTCTACCAGCAGTGCATCCGGCGCGACGTCGCCTTCTTCGACGAGTACCAGGTGCTCGACCTGGCGCTGCCCGACGGGCCGGGCGGGCGCGCGGCGGGCGTGATCGCCCTTCAGCTGGCGACGACCGAGCTGCACGCCTTCCGCGCGAGGGCGGTCCTGTTCGCGACGGGCGGCTACGGCAAGGTCTTCAAGGTCACCAGCAACGCCCACACGCTGACCGGCGACGGGATGGCGATCCCGTACCGCCGCGGCCTGCCGCTCGAGGACATGGAGTTCTTCCAGTTCCACCCGACCGGCATGTACAAGCTCGGCTTCCTGCTGTCGGAGGCGATGCGCGGCGAGGGCGGCTTCCTCGTCAACGACTCCGGCGAGCGCTTCATGGAGCGCTACGCGCCGACCATGAAGGACCTGGCCAGCCGCGACGTGATCTCGCGCTCCATCTACCTGGAGGTGGCCGCGGGACGGGGCATCGGCGGCAAGGACTACGTCCACCTCGACGTGCGCCACCTCGGGGCCGAGGTGCTCGACAAGAAGCTCCCCGACATGAGCGGCTTCATCCGGACCTACTTCGGGCTCGAGCCGCTGACCGATCTGGTCCCGATCCAGCCGACCGCCCACTACGCCATGGGCGGGATTCCGACCGACATCGACGGCCGGGTGCTGGCCGACGAGAAGGGCGCGCTCGTCCCGGGCTTCTATGCCGCCGGCGAGGTCGCTTGCGTGAGCGTCCACGGCGCGAACCGGCTCGGCACGAACTCGCTGCTCGACATCCTCGTCTTCGGGCGGCGGGCCGGCAAGCGGATGGCGGCCGACCTCGCCGACCTTCCCGAACCGGCGGTCGACGCCGAGGCCGAGGCAACGGCCGCTGCGACCGTTTCCGGCCTCCTGGCCGGCACCGATGGCGAGCGGCCCGCGGTGATCCGCGCCGAGCTCCAGGAGGTGATGTTCTCGAAGTGCGGCGTCTATCGGACGGACCGGCTCCTCGTCGAATGCCGGGATGCGGTTGCCGACCTGCGCGCGCGCGCGCGACACCTGAAGGTGGACGACCGGGGCTGCCGCTACAACACCGACCTCGGCGAGGCCATTGAGCTCGGCTACCTGATCGACTGCGCCGAGGCGACGGTCGAGTCCGCGCTGGCTCGTCGGGAGAGCCGTGGCGGCCACGCGCGGGAGGACTACCCGAACAGGGACGACGCGGGCTGGCTGAAGCACACGTTTGCCTCACGAGGTCCGAAGTCCGGCATCATGAGCCTGCGCTACAAGCCGGTCACGATCACGAAGTTCGAGCCCAAGGCGCGGACGTACTGAGGGATCGATGGACGTCACGCTTCGCATCCGTCGCTACAACCCGGAGGCCGACGAGGCTCCGCACTGGGAGACCTACACGGTTCCTGCCGAGCCGACCGACCGCGTCCTGGACCTGCTGCACCAGGTGAAGTGGTACCAGGACGGCACGCTGACCTTCCGGAGGTCGTGCGCGCACGGCGTGTGCGGCTCGGACGCGATGCTCATCAACGGGCGCAACCGGCTCGCCTGTGAGTACCTCGTCAAGGATGCCGGATCGACGATCACGGTCGAGGCGATCCGCGGCATGGAGATCGTCAAGGACCTGCTCGTCGACATGGAGCCGTTCTGGGACTCGTTCAAGCAGGTGATGCCGTACCTCGTCAACGATGACATGCCGGAGGACGGCAAGGAGCGACGACAGTTGCCGGCCGACCGTGACCGCTACGAGGACACGAGCCGCTGCATCCTGTGCGCCGCCTGCACCACGAGCTGCCCGGTCTTTTGGGCCGACCAGTCCTACGTGGGCCCGGCGGCGATCGTGAACGCGCACCGCTTCATCGTCGACACGCGGGACACCGCCAAGCAGGAGCGGCTGGAGATCATGGCAGACCCCGACGGCGTGTGGCGATGCCGGACGACGTTCAACTGCGTCGAGGCCTGCCCGCGCGACATCAAGATCACGCGCGCCATCCTCGAGGTGACGCAGGAGATCGGTAAGGCCGGCATCCGGTGAGGCAGCTTCCGTGGCCATCCGGTGAAACGGCGGGCGCGTGCGCCTCCTGATTCACACCGATGGCGCGGCCCGCGGCAACCCCGGCCCGGCCGGCGCCGGCGCAGTCCTGCGTGACGCAGCCACGGGCGCGGTCCTGGCGGAGATCGCGGAGCCACTCGGTCGGGCAACGAACAACGTCGCGGAGTGGACGGCCGTGCAGCTTGCGCTCGAGGAGGCCCTCCACCTCGGGGCGACGCATGTCGACCTGCGCATGGACTCCGAGCTGGTGGCGCGCCAGATCTCCGGCGTCTATCGGGTGAAGCACCCCGACCTGAAGCCGTTCCATACCGCGGTCATGGACATGCTGCGCCAGCTCGACGGCTACACGGTCGGGCACGTCCCGCGCGCGCTCAACAAGGATGCCGATCGACTGAGCAACGTCGCGATCGACGGCCCCGGATGAGCGCGGGACCGAACGCATGTTCCAATCGAGTACACTGGCGGTCCCTGGAGGCGGCTGGACGGCCGCGGGCGCATCGGTCGAAAGGCCGCGTCCGAGGAAAGTCCGAGCTTCACAGAGCAGGCTAGCGGGTAACTCCCGTCCGCCGCGAGGCGAGGACCAGCGCCACAGTGACGATGCCCACTCCAACGGGAGCGGGAGTGAAACGGGCAAGCTCTAGCCGGAGCAAGACCGAATAGGGGAGCGCAAGACGGCCTTCGGGCCGAAGCAGGTTGCTCGCTCAGCTCCCGGGTAGGTCGCAGAGATGGATGGCCGTCCATGGGACCGATGCGAATCGGTCCCGGGACAGAACTCGGCTTACAGGCCGCCTCCGGGGCTCGGGTAGAATCGGCGACGGCCGCGTCGCCGGGACCAGGCCCTTGCTGCGCGTTTCGAACGCAGCTCTGCTGAAGGGGTAGCTCCGGGCATGAGCGGCAGTCCGCACGGCAATCTCATCCAACCGCCGGTTCCCGCGACCGCCGCATGAGGGTCCTCAGCGTCGTCGGCGCCCGCCCGCAGTTCATCAAGGCGGCTCCGGTCAGCAGGGTGCTGCGGCGCTCCCACGAGGAGGTGCTGGTCCACACCGGCCAGCACTATGACCACGCCATGAGCGGGACCTTCTTTCACGAGCTCGAGATGTCGGACCCGGCCGTGAACCTGGAGGTCGGCAGCGCCAGTCACGCGGTCATGACCGCGACCATCCTGCGGCGCCTCGAGCCGGTCCTGCTCGAGCACCGGCCGGACGGGATCCTCCTGTACGGCGATACGAACTCAACCCTGGCCGCGGCCGTGGCGGGCATCAAGATCGTGTACCCGGACGGCGGCCGCCCATGGCTGGCGCACGTCGAGGGCGGCGTGCGTGCGTTCAACCGCCAATGGCCGGAGGAGCACAACCGCGTCGTCGCCGACCATCTGAGCGACCTGGTGCTGGCACCGACCGACGAGGCGATGCGCAACCTTCGCCGCGAGGGCCTCGCCGAGCGGTCGGCCAAGGTGGGCGACGTCATGGTCGACTCCTTCGTCTGGGCGATGGACCGCACCGCGGCGGCGGCCCTGCCGCTGGCGCGCGAGCACCCCGGCTACGTGCTGGCCACGCTGCATCGGGGCGACAACGTGGATGAGCCGGTCAGGCTGTCCGCATGGCTCGATGCGATGCGGACGGACCGTCGGGTCATCCTCCCCGCGCATCCGCGCACGGCGGCCACCCTCGCCAGGGCGGGGTTGGTTCCTCCGGCGAACGTGTCGTTCATCGACCCCGTCGGCTACCTGACGATGGTGGCGCTCGAAATGTCGGCCTCGCTCATCATCACCGACTCGGGCGGCGTCCAGCGCGAGGCTTACCTGGCCGGCGTTCCGTGCTTCACCGTGCGCGACGAGACGGAGTGGGTCGAGACCCTCGCGGGCGGATGGAACCGCCTGGTCGGCGCGACGCCCGCCGGGCTGGCGGCAGCGTTGCGCGGGCACGATTTCGCGAAGCCGACCGCCCCGCGGGCCGAGGTGTTCGGTGACGGGCACGCCGCCGAACGCATCGTCGCCGAGCTCGAGCAGCTGCACGCGCGCAGCTCGGTGGCACCGGCAGGCCCGGCCCTGGCCCTGTGAGCGCCCGCGAACGCGCGCGCCGCCCTCGCCGCGTCGCGATCGTCGTGCATGCGACCGTGCCCCAGGATCCCCGCGTCCGACGACAGACCGACGCCCTGCTGACGGACGGTTACGAGGTCGACATCTTCGCCCTGCGCGAGCCGGACCAGGAGCGCGTGGAGTCCAGCGGCGGCGTCACGATCCATCGGCTGCCCATCAACCGCACCTGGTACGGGATCGCCGGCCACCTGGCCGAGTACCTCGCGTTCATGGCGGTGGCCACGGTGGCCGTCACCCGGCAGCACCGCCGCCGCAGGTACCGGTTGATCCAGGTCGCGACCGTGCCGGACTTCCTCGTCCTTGCCGGCCTGCCCGTGAAGCTGACCGGCGTGCCGGTGCTCCTGGACCTGCACGAGGACATGCCGACGTTCTATCGGGATCGGTTCCCCGGGCGGCTGGTCGGTCCGGGCATGCTGCTCGTGAACGCCATCACGCGCGCGTCGGCGGCGGCGGCCGATGAGCTGATCACCGTCCACGAGCCTCTCCGCCGGCTCTCGCTCGATCGTGGCGTGGCTCCCGATCGGATCGCCGTGGTGATGAACAGCGCCGACGAGCGCATCTTTTCGGCCGCCCCGCGCCGGCCCTTCATGGAGGACGGCGAGCTTCGCCTCGTGCACCACAGCAACCTGCAGCGCGTGTACGGGCTCGAGTACGCGATCGAGGCGGTTGCGCTCCTGCCGGACCTGCCGGTGCGGCTGGACGTGTACGGCGATGGGCCCTACCGCCGGCAGGTCGAGGGGGCCATCGAGCGCACCGGGACGTCCGCCCGCGTCCACCTTCAGGGACGGGTGCCGATGGAGCAGCTGCCCGGGCTCCTCGCAGGCTCCGACATCGGTCTCGTTCCGACCCGGCCCGAGCCGTACGCCCAGTACTCCCTGTCCACGAAGCTGCTCGAGTACGTCGTGATGGGGGTTCCCATCATCGCCAGCGACCTCGCGACCTTCCGCTACCACTTCAGCGCCGAGGCCCTGCGCTACGTGCCCGGGGCGGACCCCGGAGCCCTTGCCGCGGCCATCCGGCAGGATGTCGCCGACCCTGCCGGCATGCAGGCACGCGCCGACGAGGCGCTGCGCCAGTACCGCCCCTACCTTTGGGAGAGCCAGCGCGATCGGTACCTCGCCGTCGTGAACCGCCTCACGCGCCGCTAGGCGGGCGTCACCTCGTCCGTCGAAGGCGGGTGATGCGCGGCGCCGGTCCAGGCCACGGAGCCCAGCCCGAGCACGAACCAGAACAAGAAGGCCACGGTGTTGCCTTCGAGCAGCATCGTGGTCACCGACGACAGGCTCACTGCCGCGGTGGCGCCAACCACGCCAGCAGCCACCACGAAGTGGCTGGCACGGGCCCGGCGCGCCGCCAGCAGAAGGGGCAGCACGATCAGCCCGATCGCGGCGATCAGCGCGGCCGCACCGACGACGCCGGTCTCGACCAGGATGTGGAGCCAGAAGTTGTCCACCGTTCGCTGCCGGTACCAATCGGGGAAGATCTCGTCGGTGCCGTATTCGGTGTAGACCGGGGAGGAGAAGTTCCACGCCGCGGCGCCCCCGTAGCGACCTGGACCGACGCCGACGATCGGATGGTCCACCAGGATCGGCAGCGCGTTGGTCATGAACATCCACCGCAGGTCGCGACCCTCGCCGATGGCTCCGACGCGGTCGATGGTGCTCCCGAACGGGTTGAACGGCTCGGGCGCCTCCTCCACCGTGCCGTCGGCCGCCGGGGATGCGGGAAGGAGGTTGCGGGGCATGAGGAAGGCGGTGCCGAGCGCCAGGACGCCAATGAGGCCAAGGGCCAGCAGCGCTCGGCGCTCCAGGAAGAGGGCGACGACGGCGAACCCTCCGCCCACCCCGAGCCACGAGCCGCGCGAGTAGGTGAGGAACAGGGCCAGCGTCAGGACGAAGGTCATCACCATCGCCACGCGGCGTTGGCCGACACGCGGCAGGCGGGTGATCGCGAACACGCAGAACGGGAGCGTCAGGCCGATGAGGGTCCCGAACACGTTCGGGTCTCGCACGAATGACCCGATCCGCACGTCCTCGCCTGATCGACCGACGATGCCGGTGAGGCCGAGGATGCCCGGCGAGAGCACCACCTGCGCGATGGCGATGAAGGCCCCGACGATCACGACCCCGACCAGGACCGTGATGGCCAGGCGGACCTGGCGGTGGCCGAATCCGGCCATCCGAACCAAGTAGAACAGCACGGCGGCGTCCAACGTGTAGACGAGGCCGAGGAGGGCGATGTGCGGCGGAACCCCGTTGACGAGGGTCGAGATCGCCGCAGCGCCGGCGAACACGGCAAACGCGATGGTTGCCGGGTGGCGGATCGCAGGGACGACGGTGCCGGATCGCACCGAGAGCACGAGCACGACGCCGGCGACGAGCAGCAGCAGGACCTCGGAGAAGAACGGGGCGATGGCCAGGGCTCCGACGGGGATCACGCGCCCTGCGACGAACCGGTCCAGGAGCGGCGTCAGGACCACCAGCACCAGGACGGCGCGAGGCCAGCGGAAGGTCGCCAGCGCGATCGTCGCCAGGAGCGCGGCGACCGGCACGAGCGCCGCGACGACGGAGACGCGGGCGACGAGGATGGACGTGACGGCCAGCGCCAGTCCGGCGGCCACGTACCACACGGCCGGTGCGTCGGCCAGGATGCGACGGACCGGGCGGAGCGGCCGGTCGAGGGTGGTCATCATCGGGCCACGCCCAGGATCTCCACGACGCGTTGGGCACGAGCATGCCACGAGTGCGCCACGGCCGCGCGCAGCGCTGCCTCGGCGTAGCGGTCCAGCCTCTCCGGCATGGCCGTCGCCAGCTCGCGGATCCCGCCCGCCAGCCCCTCGGTCGTGTCCGCCACCACCACGCCCGCGCCGGCGCCACGAACGATCTTCGTCTGCTCCAGGCAATCGGTGACGAGGAGGGGACGCCCGTAGCTGAGGTATTCCATGACCTTGATCGGCACGGCGAGCTCGTTGTAGGGACTGCAGTGGCGCGGCTGGACGGTGGCGAGGACGTCGGGCAGCAGCCGATGGATGTCGGAGCCGCTGCCGCGCTCGAGCCTGAACCAGGCCGGGTACGGCGGTGGCGGCTCCTCGCCCGGACGTGAGACGCACGTCAGGCCGATCGAGATCCCCTCGTCCCGCACGCGCTCGATGGCCTCGAACAGGATGTCAAGCCCATGCACCGGGTACCGCATCCCGCCCACGAACAGGAGCCGATCCGCGTCCGGCGAGCGAGGCACCACGACGGGTGGGGGAGCTCCGGGTGGAATGAGGAGCGGATCGTCGGAGTCGCCGAACGCGGCCGCCAGCCCGGTCGATGGGTAGGCGACCCGCCCAGACGCCAGGCTGAGCGCCGCGAACGCCGGCCGAAACAGGGCCCGGCTCAGCCACCGCTTGGGTGAGCCGCCGGGGGAGTACTCCGGGAAGAGCGGCTGCGCGTCGCGGAGGTAGGTGAGGACCGGGACGCCGAGCGATCGCGCCAGGCCCAGGAACGCGATGTCAACCGGACCGGGGAGCGTGGTCGCCGACTCCACGTACACGCCGGAGAGTCCCGAGAGGCGCCTCGACGCGGCGTATCGTAGCAGCGCTCCCGCGCGCGGCAGCCGCCAGCCGGCCACGACGTCGAGCTCCACCAGCTTCGACAGCTCGTCGCGCATGTGGGTGATCCGCGCGGTGGCTCCCCACCGGCCCCGGTCCAGGGGATACATGGAGAGGAGCAGCAGTCGCGGACGTCGAGCCCTCACGCGGGCATCGCGCATCTCATTTCGGCAGTATCGGCGTTCGGGCGACGAGTCGGGCGGAATGGTGCCCGTCAGCCCTCGTCAGCGCGCCAGATCGTGGTAGCGGTGCATGCGTTGCAGATCGGACGGGCCTCGTCCATCGTGCCGAGGGGGAGCGCATGGTCCCGACCGGCGAGGAGGCAGTCGACCTGGACCCTCCGGCCGCCGGCCTCGGGCAGGAGCGAGAGGTGGCGCACCGAGCAGCGGCGGATCCGACCGGATCGCGGGATCGGTCTGCGCTCCTGGCTTCCGTCGGGATTCAGCGCCATGGGTCTGGCCTCGGGTGCAGGCGGCACACGACGGCCGCCGAGCGTCTGAGGCTAGTGCGAGCGTGACCGGCGGCACAATGACGCCTTCGTACCATGGGCCGATGCGGCCCGCCGGCGCCTCGCGGTGGCCGCCGGGCGCACGCTAGACTCACGCGGTCTCGGGTTTGCTCGGACGCGGGAGGGCGCGCGTGTTTGGTCGACGAAAGCGAGAGGAGGCGGCCGCCGAGGAGGCGGCCCGCGAGGCGGATCGCCACGCGCTGTTCGCCAAGCTCGCCCAACGTCCCGAGCACATCTGTCCATTCCTCGGGCTGGCGGGCGACCGGACCGGTCACGTCGATGGCATCAGTGACGAGCACCGCTGCTTCGCCTTCGGCGACCCGGCGCCGATCTCGGCCGAGCAGCAGACGCGTGTGTGCCAGGAGCGCGGCTACGGCAACTGTCCCCGCTACCTGCGCGGCGTGCTCGTCATCCCGACCGAGGAGCTTGAGGCGCTGCGCCGGCCGCGCCAGCCGGAGGCGGCCGCACCGCCACCGCCGCCACCGCAGGCGCGGTCCCGCCGGGCCGCACTGCTCCCGATCATCCTGGGGCTCGTGCTTCTCGTGGCCGTCGGGGGTGGAGCAGCCCTCTATCTGAGCGGCGCGTTCGGGCCCGTGGCAAGCGTGCCGAGCCCGTCCTCGACGCCGGCGACGACGACGGAGCCATCGGTCGAGCCATCGACCGAGCCGACCGAGTCCGCAACGGCATCGGTCGAGCCGACGGCATCCGGGGCGGAGGGCTCGCCCACGCCTGAGCCGACTCCCGTGCCGGGCGACGAGTTCGCCTTCTACGAGGTGTCGGTCGGGCCGGGCAGCTACACGATCTACTTCGTCGACCAGTTCGGGTCGATCCTGGAGACGCGCACCGTCGGCTTCGACGACTTCTCGTTCGCTCGGGCAAGCCCCATCTCCGGCGAGGGTGGTGACGCACTGTGGGTCATCCAGGATGGGGACCTGTCCGGGTACGCGTACGACTTCCCCGAGTCGGGCGAGTTCCGCGTCCGTGCCGTCTTCCTCGCCGGAGGCGGGGAGCGGCGCTCGTTCTATCTCGAGGATGCCGAGATGAACCAGGTCCCGCAGGAGACGCCCGCACCGATTCCCTGACCCCGACCGGGCCGCCGGCCCGGCGGTCCGCGGTCGACCTGGAAGGCGACGACCCGGTCCACAACGGCAATTGGTCGCCGCCATCGCACCGAAAACCCTTGACGGGTGGCGTTTGCCCTGTATAGTGGCGCTCTGTGGTTCCAAATGGGGCCATATGGGGTGTAGTGGTGAACGACAGGCAGGATGGACCGAGCGTCATTCCTCACCGGGGAGTTCCGGCACGCGCTGGACGATCGGGGCCGCGTCGCGGTCCCGGTGCGGTTCCGCGGGCGCCTGGCACAGGGAGCGACGCTCGCCCGATGGCTGGACGGCTGCCTGGCGATCTTCCCGGCGGATACCTGGGAGAACCTGGCGGCGAAGATCCAGGGGCTGCCGACGACGAACGCGGCCGCGCGACAGTTCGGCCGCTTCATGAGCTCGGGGGCGGTCGAGATGGAGCTCGATCGCCAGGGGCGGGTCCTCGTCCCGAGCTACCTGCGCGAGTACGCCGGCCTGACCGAGAGCGAGGTGGTCGTGGTCGGCGCGCTGAACCGGCTCGAGATCTGGGCGCCGACGCGGTGGCAGCCGTATCGATCGCAGATCGAGGACGCGCCGGAGGCGCTCGCCGAACACCTCGCCGACCTGGGCATCTGATGGTGCCCAGGCCATTCATGCGTCTCCGGGCCGGTCGGCCCGCTGTCCGACACACGAGGTGCAACGTCACATGGGAGAAGGGCACCTGCCGGTGCTGGTCGACGAGGTTCTCACCTCGCTGGCCATCGGCTCCGGCAGCTCCGTGGCGGATTGCACCGTCGGCGGCGGTGGGCACGCCGAGCGGATTCTGGAGACCACGTCTCCGCATGGTCGCCTGCTCGGCCTCGATGCCGATCGGGCGGCCATCGCGGAGGCGAAACGCGCGCTCGCGCGCTTCGGTGACCGGGTCACCCTGCGCCACGCGAACTTCGAGTCGATCTACGACGTCGCCGTCGACACGGGTTCGGTCCCGCTCGACGCCGTCGTCTTCGACCTCGGCCTCAGCAGCTACCAGCTGGCCGACCCGGACCGTGGATTCAGCTTCGCGGCCGATGCGCCGCCGGACATGAGATTCGATGAAACGAGTGGCCTATCGGCCGTTGAGCTCATTGACCGTTCCTCGGAGCGAGAGCTCGCCGGAATCCTCGCGACGTTTGGTGAAGAGCGCCGTGCAGGCCGCATCGCGAAGGCGATCGTGGCGGCGCGTGCGGAAGGGCGGATCGTGACTGCCGCCGACCTGGCCGCCGTCGTGGCTGCTGCGGCACCCGGACGACCCGGCGGCGCGGACGCCGGTCGGATCCACCCGGCAACGCGGACGTTCCAGGCGCTGCGCATCGCCGTGAACCGGGAGATCGAGGTGCTGACCGCCGGCCTGGTCGGTGCACTCGCCGCGCTCCGCCCGGACGGGCGAATGGCGGTCATCAGCTACCACAGCCTCGAGGACCGTATCGTCAAGCGGTTCGTGGTGCGGGAGAGCCGCGATTGCATCGAGGACCCGCTGCCCCCGGTCTGCACGTGCGGGCATCGCGCGCAGCTGCGCGCCGTTCACAAGGGCGTCATCACCGCGGGCCCCGAGGAGGTCCGCCGGAACCGCCGAGCGCGCAGCGCGAAGCTGCGCGTTGCCCAGAAGCTCGCATGAGCAGAGCCAGGAGGAGGGTCTACCGATGAGCAAGGGACATTCACGCCACCAGGCAAGCCGGCGCCGCATGTACTCGGCGCGGCAGCGCGATCTTCGGGAGCGGCGCGCCCGTGCCGCCGGTGAGCAGCAGCACTGGCTCAGCGACGAGGTCGCGGCAATCGAGATCGAGGAGGGCCTCGACTTCGAGGCGCCCACCAGCTTCACCGTCGCGACGCGCCGAAGCGCGACCGCGGCCTAGACCCTCACAGCAGGATCCGCGAACGTCATGGCACTCGTTGGCGCCCGGCCGGCCACGAACCCCTGGTTCGGCGGCCGTCGCAGCCGGCCGCGCCCGCGCACCCGGCCCGAGGCCGCGCGCCGCGGACGCCGAAGCTCCTCGCGCCGACGCGTCGCGGCCCGCATCGACGTGCGCCCGCTCCTGGTGATGATCCTCGTCGCGGCCGGGCTTGCCCTCTTCTACCTGAGCCAGTCGACGCGCGTGGCGGCGACCGGCTACGAGATCGACGCGCTCGAGTCGGCGCTCGCCGAGCGCCAGGCGGAGCAGCACCAGCTCATCCTGTCGATCGGCCAGGCGCGCTCGCCGGCCGAGATCACACAGCGCGCCAAGGACGAGCTCCGGCTCGTCCCACTCGAGGACGGGGCGGTGACATTCGCCCCGTCCGCCAGCCAGCCTGCCGATTGACCTAGCGCCAGCGGCCGCAACGTCGGCCGTCGTACGGAGACGCATATGCTCGCCCGGACCGACAGTCGTGCCCGCGCCTTGGTCCTGCTGATCGTCGTCAGCCTGCTGGCGACGGCGATCGGCGCACGGCTCGTGTGGTGGCAGGTCGTGGATCGCGAGCGGCTGGCGATCATGGCCCTCGACCAGCTCGCGCAGGAGCAGACGCTTCCGGCGGAGCGCGGCGAGATCACCGACCGCAACGGCGAGCTGCTCGCCACATCGGTCGAGCTCCAGTCCGTGTTTGTCATCCCGCCGTCGGTCGAAGATGCCGGGCTGGCTTCCGCGCTTCTCGCATCGGCGCTGGACATGCCGGCCTCGGACGTGCGCGCGCGAATCGACAGCAACCGGAGCTGGGCCTGGCTGAAGCGTCGCGTCACCCCGCAGGTCGCCGCCCAAGTCATGAGGCTGGACATTCCGGGCGTCGGGATGCTGCCGGAAACGAAGCGGGTCTATCCCGTCGAGGGTGTTGCCGGTGGGACGACCATTGCCGCCCAGCTCCTGGGCTACGTCGACAACGACGGCGCCGGCACCTTCGGTGTCGAGCAGGCGGAGGACGCCACGCTGGCCGGTGTCGCGGGCTCGGTCAGCGCCCAGGAGGATGTCATCGGCCGCAGGATCGCCGACTCGGTCACGCTCCTGAGGGAGCCGATCGACGGTCGCGACCTGCGGCTCACGATCGACACCGGCGTGCAGCACCTCCTGGAGCAGGAGATGTACGAGAGCTTCGTCGCCAACGGCGCGGCCGGCGTGACCGGCCTGATCATGGACGCCGAGACCGGCGCGATCCTCGGGATGGCCAGCTATCCGGCGTACGACGCGAACCAGTTCGCCAGCACCGACGGCGACCTGTTCAGCAATCCGGCAGTCTCGCGCCAGTACGAGCCGGGCTCCGTGATGAAGGCATTCACGATCGCGGCGGCTCTCGACGCGGGGGCGATCACCACGAGCGACACGTTCGTCGACGACAACAACCTGATGATCGGTCGCGTCCGAATCCAGAATGCCGACCGCTATGACAGACCCTACGGCCACGGCCCGATCACCGCGTCAGACGTCCTGGCGCTCTCCAACAACGTCGGAGCGGCGAAGATCGGACTCGAACTGGGCCGTGCCCAGCTGTACGAGGCCTTCCGCCGCTTCGGCTTCGGTTCGCCGACCGGGATCGAGCTCACCGGCGAGGCCACGGGGGTGATCTGGAACCCGGACGGGCCGAACGCGTCGGGCGACCTGACGGCGGCGCAGAACGCGTTCGGGCAGGGCCTGAGCATGACCGCCGTCCAGCTCCTCGCCGGCTACGCGTCCTTCGCCAACGGGGGTTCGCTCGTCACCCCGCACGTCGTGGACGGGTGGACCGATCCGGACGGCACGTACCACGCGGCCGATCAGCCGCCACCTGAACGGATCATGCGGCCGGAGACGGCAGCGACGATGGTCGGCCTGCTCACGAACGCGATCGCCAACGGGATCGCGGACGGGGCCCAGATCCCGGGCTACACCGTGGCGGGCAAGACCGGAACGGCCCAGATCGCCGGGCCGGTGCAGGTGCAGGGGGAGGACGGCAAGATGGTCGAGCAGTGGCAGTACATCGATGGATGGGTCGACTCGAGCTTCGTCGGCTTCCTGCCGGCCGGCGACACGAAGCTCGCGACCCTGATCCTCATCCATCGCCCGGCGGGCGCCGGCGGGCCGCGCATGCCCGAGCGGCCGGAGTGGACCTATGCCGACCTGATGCCGCAGGTGCTCGACTACCTGGCCATCCCGCCGGACCGCCCCGCGCAGCCGGTTGCGCAGCCATGAGGCTGCTAGACTCGCCCGCAGTCCGCAGCGTGGTCGGAGTGCCTCCCACGATCCGTCTCGACGAGCTGCTGGCCGCCGTCGGCGGTCACCTGGATGGACCGACCTCGGTCACCTCCGTCGCAGGAGCCAGCGTCGATTCCCGCCGCGTGACCCCCGGCAGCGTGTACGTCGCTCTCCGCGGCGAACGGGTCGACGGCCACCGCTTCGTGGCGGATGCGGTCCGCGCGGGAGCGGTGGCGGCGCTCGTCGAGCGACCTGTCGACCTGCCGCCGGGCCTCGACGCGGCGATGGTGCGGGTCAGCGACCCGCTCGCAGCGCTCCAGGAGCTCGCGGCCTGGTGGCGGGCGAGGCACGACGTCCGCGTCGTGGGGATCACCGGGTCGACCGGCAAGACGATCGCCAAGGAGATCACCGCCGACGTCCTGTCGCGTGCCTTCGTGACGCTCCGGAACGAGGGGAACCTCAACTCCGAGACGGGGTTGCCGATGACGCTCCTGCGCCTGGCGCCGGAGCACGAGGTCGCGGTGCTCGAGATGAGCATGTACACCGTCGGCGAGATCGCACGCCTGGTCGAGATCGCACGGCCCGAGGTCGGCGTCGTGCTCGCCGTCCACCCGACCCACCTCGAACGCGCCGGAAGCCTGGAGCGGATCGCGCAGGCGAAGGCCGAGCTGCCGGTCGCGCTGCCGGCGGACGGCCTGGCGGTGCTGAACGCCGACGATCCCCGCGTCGCCGCCATGGCCGACCTCACGCGGGCCGAGGTGCGCACCTTCGGGCTCTCGGCAGGCGCCCAGGTTCGCGCCGACGAGCTGCGCTCGCGCGGCCTGGACGGGACCGAGTTCACGCTCCACGCGCCGTGGGGCTCGCGGCGCATGGTGAGCGCGATGCCCGGGCGACACCTGGTCCCGCACGCGCTGGCTGCCGCTGCCGTCGCCGAGCGCTTCGGCGTCCCGCTCGATGACGTCGCGGAAGCACTCGCCGCCGGGAGCAGGGCGCCGCACCGCATGGCGCCGCTCGAGGCCGCCTCCGGCGCGCGGCTCGTCGATGACACGTACAACGCGTCGCCGGTGAGCATGGCCGGCGCCCTCGACTTCCTGGCCGAGACCACCATCCCCGCCGGCCGTCGCCGGCTCGCCGTCCTGGGAGACATGCTCGAGCTCGGCCCGGACGAAGAGCGCCTGCACCGCGAGATCGGGGCGCGAGCCGCGGGCGCCGCCGACGGGATCGTGGCGGTCGGCACGCGCGGGCGGTGGATCGCCGAGGCCGCTCGCGCGGCGGGCGCCTCCCACGTCGCGACCGCGAGCGACGCAGAGGAGGCCGCGGCCGTGCTCGAGCGCGAGCTGGCGCCGACCGTCGGTGACCTGGTGCTGCTCAAGGCGTCGCGCGGGATCGGCCTCGACCGGACGGTCGCCCTGCTGCTGGAGGTGGCTCCGTGAGCCTGCTGCAGATCGTCGTCGCGGTGCTGCTCGCCTTCATCGGGGTGGTGCTGCTTGCGCCGATCTACATCAACCTGCTCCAGCGCCTGGGCTTCGGGAAGCAGATTCGAACCGACGGGCCGGAGGCGCACTACGGCAAGGCCGGCACGCCGACCATGGGCGGGATGCTCGTCGTCGGCGTCGTGCTCTTCCTGGCGATGGCGCTGCGGGTGGAGGACGCCGCGACGCTGACCCCCATGCTGACCCTCGTCGGCGTCGGCATCCTGGGCGCGATCGACGACTTCGTGAACGTTCGAACCGGGATCGGGATGCGCGGGCGCTGGAAGCTGGTGTGGCTGACGGTGGTCGCGCTCCTCGCGGCGTTCTACATCTGGCGCCACTTCGACCTGACCGGCATCAACATCCCGTTCCTCGGCCAGTTCGAGGTTGCGCCGTTCCTGCTCATCGGCTTCATCGCCTTCGTCATCGTCGGAACCAGCAACGCCGTGAACCTGACCGATGGGCTCGACGGGCTGGCCGGCGGAGTCCTCATCTTCAGCTTCGTCGCCTACCTGCTCATCAGCCTGGTCCCTGTGCCCGGCGTCAAGCTGGAGCAGCCGAACCTGGCGATCTTCTGCGCCCTCGTCATCGGCGCCCTGGCCGGGTTCCTGTGGTTCAACGTCCACCCGGCGCAACTCTTCATGGGCGACTCGGGGGCGCTCAGCCTGGGCGCCACGCTCGCGGTGGTGGCGACCGTCAACGGCCAGCTGCCGCTGCTGGCGATCGTCGGGATCGTCTTCTTCGCAACCATCATGAGCGTCGTCGTCCAGGTCCTGAGCTACCAGCTGCGGGGACGGCGCATCTTCCGCATGACCCCGCTCCACCATCATTTCGAGCTCATCGGCTGGGCGGAGGAGAAGATCACCATTCGCTTCTGGATCGTTGCGGCGCTGGCGGGCCTGCTCGGCTTCAGCATCTTCCTCGGCAGCGTCAACGGGTTCCGGTGAGCCGATGATGTCGACCCCCGCCGTCCCCGTTCGATCCGTGGCCGACCTCCACGGTCGTCGGACCGTGGTGCTGGGGCTGGCGCGCTCGGGCGTCGCCGCCAGCCGCTTCCTGGCCGACGCCGGTGCCATCGTGGCCGCCTATGATCGACGTCCCGCGGCGGAGCTGGCGGACGCGATCGCCGCGCTCGGAGCGCGGCCGGTGCGGTTGGCGCTGGGCGTGGACCGGGCCGCCGCGGAGGCCCTGCTAGCCCACGCAGAGCTGCTGGTCACCAGCCCGTCGGTGTCGGCCAGGTTCCCGACCACCGACCCGTGGCTGCGCGAGGCGCTCGTCGCCGCCGAGGTGCGCGGCGCGGAGGTGGTGAGCGAGGTCGACATGTTCCTGCGCCTGACGAGGGCGCGCATCCTGGGCGTGACCGGCACGAAGGGCAAGACGACGACGGCCTCGCTTGTGGCGGCCATGCTCGGCCGCGCCGGCGTGCCGAACGTGCTGGGCGGGAACATCGGAACACCGCTCATCGAGCGCGCCATGGAGCTGGGACCGGACGACTGGGCGGTGCTCGAGCTGTCCGAGCTGCAGCTGCCGACGATCACGCGCGGGGCCGATGTCGCGCTGTACACGAACGTCGGCGAGGACCATCTCGATCGTCACGGGACCGTGGAGGCGTATCGGGCCGTCAAGGCGCGCCTCGCGGAGCTCAGCGCGCCGTCCGGTCGCGTCGTGCTCAATAACGACGATCCGGGCTGCCGGGAGCTGGGCGAGCGCCTCGCTCCGGCCGGCGTCGCCTGGTATGGCCTCGCGCGGCCGGGGCGCGGGCGTGTCGAGGCATGGGTCGACGACGACGGCTGGCTGCTCCTGGCGGGAGAGCGGCTTCTCGAAGCACGGGAGGTACCGCTCCCCGGTCGCCACATGCTGCGCAACGTCCTGTGCGCATCCCTCGGCGCCAATCTCGTCGGCGCCCCCACAACCGCCATCGGCGAGGCGATCGCCGCCTTCGAGGGCGTGCCGCACCGCCTCGAGCTCGTCGCAGCGCGCCGCGGCGTGCGCTGGATCAACGACTCGCAGGCCACGGTACCGGTTGCGGCCATCGCCGCCCTCGAGGCCTTCGACGCGCGGATCGTGCTGATCGCTGGAGGGAAGGACAAGGGTCTCGCGTATGACGCATTCGCCGATGCCGTCGCCACACGCTGTCGCGCGGCGATCCTCATTGGGGAGACGGCGGACGAGCTGGCCTCCCTGATCGCGGACCGCGTGCCGGTCGAGCGGGTGCCCGACATGCCGGCCGCCGTGCGGCGAGCCGGAGACCTGGCACGTCCGGGCGACGTGGTGCTGCTGGCGCCCGCCGCGGCGAGCTTCGACATGTTCGTGGACTACGCCGAGCGCGGCGACGCGTTCCGCGCCGCCGTCGAGAGCCTGGAGCGTGACCGATGAGTGCCGCCGCGACAGCAATGACCGCCCGCCGGACCGCGGCGCGCGGCGGCGTGCGCCGCGAGCGTCACGATCCGGCCTTCGGGCTCCTGCTGGCCGTCATGGCACTGACCGCCATCGGGATCGTAATGGTCTACTCCGCCTCGAGCGTGCGCTCGTACTTCAACAGCGCCGACCCTGCGGCGCAGGGAATGGAGCAGATCGTGTGGGCCGGCATCGGCCTGGTCGGGCTGCTCGTGGCAAGCCGTATCGACTTCCGGCACCTGCGCTACCTGGCCATCCCGATCTTCGTCATCACGCTGGCGCTCCTGGTCGCCGTGCTCGTCCCGGGCATCGGCTCGGAGATCAATGGCTCCCGGCGCTGGATCGTGATCCCGGGCTTCGGGTCACTGCAGCCGGCGGAGTTCGCGAAGCTCGCCGTCGTCCTCTACCTGGCCCACTGGCTCGATCGGCGCGGGAAGGCGGTGGGAAGCTTCTGGAACGGGCTCATTCCGTTTGCGCTCGTCATCGCGCCCGGGTTCCTGCTCATCGCGATGGAGCCGGACCTGGGCACGGCGGGCATCTACGCCATCGTCGCCGGCAGCGTCTTCTTCATGGCCGGGGCCAACCTGATCTACATCTGCGCCATCGGCTCCGCCGTGGTGGGCGCCGCCTGGCTGATGATCCAGAGCACGGGCTATCAGCTCGAGCGCGTGCGGAGCTTCCTCGACCCGTTCAGCGATCCGCTCGGTGGCGGTTACAACGCGGTGCAGTCGCTCTACGCCCTGGCGCTCGGCGGGATCACCGGCCAGGGGCTGGGGGAGAGCAAGCAAAAGTTCCTCTACCTTCCGGCGCCGTCGACCGACTTCATCTTCGCCATCATCGGCGAGGAGTGGGGGCTCGTCGGCACCCTGACCGTCGTTGCGCTCTTCGTCGTCATCGCGTACCAGGGCTACCGGATCGCGGTCACGGCGCCCGATACGTTCTCCGGCCTGCTCGCATGTGGCATCACGACCTGGCTGGCCGTCCAGGCCATCGTCAACATGATGGTCGTGACCGCGCTCCTGCCGGTGACCGGCATCCCGCTCCCATTCATCAGCGCCGGCGGATCGGCGCTGACCATCAACCTGGTGGCGGTCGGCATTCTGCTGTCGATCAGCCGCGAGACCAACCAGACAGGATTCTTGCGCGATGCGGTATTTGGTGTCGGGCGGCGGAACAGGCGGGCACATCTACCCCGCGCTGGCCGTCGCACGGGCCCTGCGCGACGTTCGGCCCGGCGTTGAGCTCGCCTACGTTGGCGGCGTCCGCGGCTTCGAGCGCAGGCTCGTGGCCAGCCACCCCATGCGCGACGACCTGCCCTACCACCAGCTCGTGGTGCGCTCACTGCGCTCCGCCGGCCTCTCGGTCCACACGCTGCTCGATCCGACGCGGCTGGCGGCGTCGGTGCCGCAGGCCTGGTTGCTGCTCGGACGGTTGCATCCGGCCGCGCTCTTCACGACCGGCGGCTACCTCGCCCTGCCGCTCGTGCTGGCGGCACGTGCCCGCGGCATCCCGGCGCTGGTGTGGGAGGGAAACGTCGTGCCCGGGCGGGCGACCCGCGCCATCGGTCGATTCGCCACCCGCGTGGCCGTCAGCTTCCCGCCGACCCTGGAGGCCTTTCCCGGCAACAGCTTCGTCTCCGGCACCCCGATCCGCTCGTTCGGGGGGATCGATCGTGCGGCGGCGCGACGCGCGTTCGGCATCGGCCCGGACGATCGCGTGCTGCTCGCCTTCGGCGGCTCGCAGGCGGTGACGCGCCTGAACGGCGCCGTCGTCGGGGCGCTGCCCGCGCTGCTGCCGGAGTGGCACGTGCTGCACCTGGCCGGCGAGGACGGGATGGCCGATGCCGGTGCAGCGCGCGAGGCGCTGCCGGAGAATCTCCGCCCGCGGTACATCGCCGAGCCGTTCCTGACCGATCGCATGGCCGATGCGCTCGTTGCCGCCGACCTCGTGCTCGGCCGCGCCGGCTCGTCGACCTGTGCCGAGCTGGCCGCGGCCGGGGTGCCGTCGATCCTGGTGCCGTACCCCTACGCCGGCGCGCACCAGCGCTACAACGCCGGCTACCTCGCCGCCGAGGGCGCCGCGGTCGTGGTGGCGGACGAGGAGCTGACCGCGCAACGGCTGCTGGCGGAGACGAGCGCCCTCCTCGACGACGAGCGGCGCCTGGCGATGGCGACGGCGGCTCGCCGCCTCGGCCGCCCGAACGCGGCGCGCACGCTGGCCGAGGGGCTGGTGGCCATGGCCGAGGGCGGGCCGCTCGGATCGGGTTCCGACTGATGCCGGTATCGACCGATGGACGGCTGGCCGGCCGGCTCGCGGTGCTCGACCGGCTCGCCGAGGAGCGTGGCATCCGCATCGAGCATGATGTTGTGCTGGCACCCCTCACGACGTTGCGCGTGGGCGGGGTCGCCGACCGGATGACGATGGTCGGGTCGACGCCCGAGCTCGTGGACGCGCTGGGGCTGGCGCGGGATGCCGGCATTCGAGCCGGGGTGCTCGGGAAGGGCAGTGACATGGTCGTCGCCGACGCCGGAGTCCGCGGACTCGTCATCCGCAACCGGGCGGACGGCATCGCCATCGACGGAAGCCTGGTGCTGGCCGAGTCCGGCGCCGCCATGGCTACGCTGGTGAAGCGCTGCACGACGAGCGGCCTGGCAGGGATCGAGTTCGGCATCAGCATTCCGGGCAGCGTCGGTGGCGCGGTGTGGGCCAATGCCGGCGCACACGGCGGCGAGATGAAGGATGTCGTTGTGAGCGTCGACGCGTGGGAGACGGAGAACGAGGCGCGACTGGCGCTGGCGAACGTCGATTGCGACTTCGCCTACCGCGACTCCCGTTTCAAGCGCGGCCACGAGATCGTGCTGGCCACCGTCCTCCGCCTCACCGCGGGCGACTCCGGCGAGATTGCCTCGCGCGTGGCGGCGCACCAGGAGCAGCGGCGCGCCACCCAGCCGCTGGCCCACCAGAATGCCGGCAGCGTCTTCCGGAACCCGCCCGGCGACCATGCGGGACGGCTGATCGACGAGGCAGGCCTCAAGGGGCATCGGGTCGGCAGCGCCGAGGTGAGCACGCTCCACGCCAACTTCATCGTGGTCGACCGAGGCGGCCGGGCGGCCGACGTGCGCGCCGTCGGCGACCATGTGCGATCCGTCGTCGCGGAGCGCCTCGGCGTGGAGCTGGCCTACGAGATCGAATTCGTGGGTGACTGGGGCTGGGACGATCGCTGGGCGACGGCGACCACCGAGATGGCCGGGACGTGAGCGCGCGTCGCCTGCGGGTCGGGATCTTCGCCGGGGGCCGATCGGCCGAGCACGAGGTCAGCGTCGCGTCGGCCGAGGCGGTCCTGCGCGCCATCGATCGGTCACGGTTCGAGCCCTACCTCGTCTTCATCGACCGCGACGGCCGCTGGCTGCTGCCGTCGGGGCCGGCGCCGGAACTCGGGGCGGGCTCCCTAGCCGGGCTGCTCGGCGCGGTGACCCCGGCCGAGGAGGTCGAGCACCTGCGGGCCCACACGGAGCCCCGGCTGCCGGCGCGGCCCGACCTCGAGTCGGTCGCGCCCCGGCTCGCGCTCCGTTCGCTGGCCGACGCGATCGATGTCGCGTTCCTGGTCGTTCACGGGCCGTTCGGGGAGGACGGCACGCTGCAGGGACTCCTGGAGCTGGCCGGCATCCCGTATATCGGTGCCGGTGTCCTGGCGAGCGCGGTCGCCATGGACAAGGTCGTCTTCAAGGACCTGATGCGCGGCCACGACCTCCCCGTCGTCGACTACGCAT